>Ga0114997_10003510_pt1 | contig 12298 bp, 9 predicted proteins | sample ArcticOcean_MG_C_2_FD_87045 | JGI IMG/M metagenome (GOLD analysis project Ga0114997, IMG submission 87045) | Marine microbial communities from western Arctic Ocean - ArcticOcean_MG_CB4_136 | ecosystem: Environmental > Aquatic > Marine > Oceanic | place: Arctic Ocean: Canada Basin | collected... | reverse complement strand
TCCATTAAAACTTAACACTCCGATATCTCCAAAAGTTCCCAAATGCTTGTTCTTATATGTGCTTCCAAGGCTTTCTGCGGCATCCTCTATTATTTTTAGATTATAATTTTTAGCTATTTTTTTTAACTCTAAAATTTTTGCTGGATGTCCGAACATATGAAGTGGAAGCATAAATCTTATTCGTTTTTTTGTGTATTTGTTGAAGCTTAGGTTATTTTTTTTAATAACTATTTTTTTTAAATAGTCTTCTAATTTTACTGGGTCTATTCCAAGCGTTTCTTCTTCTACCTCTACAAAGTGTGGTATAGCATTACAATATTTTATTGCATTTGCTGCAGCAACAAAATTAAGAGAAGGCAATATAACTTCATCATTTTCATTTGCCCCCATTACAACTAACGCAAGATGAATTGCTGATGTTCCATTTACAGTTGCAATAACATATTTTGCTTTCGTAAATTTTTTTAACATGTCTTCAAATTCAATTACATAATTTCCAACAGAAGAAACAAAATTTCTACTTAAACACTCTTTTACAAATTTCCAATCTTCCTTCCTGATATCTGGCTCATGTAAATATACATTGCTTTTATTGTGAAAATGTAAAGCTCCAATAGTTTGATTTAATACTTTTATTATTTCTAAAATTTTATTTACTTTTTTCATTAATTAAATCTTCTAAACACAGGCTTAATAGTGTGGCCTTTTAAAAATTTTTTTACACCAAATTTTAGGGCTTTTTCATATATTTTTAATGTTTTTTCTAAAGCTATAAGAGTTTTTTTTAAAGTTTGATTATTATGCCTGTACGAAATAGATATCCAGGGCATAAGAATATTTTGGTTTAACATCTCTTGAATGAATAAAGTTCTAAATTCTAAGCTATTATTTTTTTTACTATCTAGGCAATTATAAAGCGGTGAGCATGCAATTCCTGAAAAATAAAAAAATTCATTAATTCCGATTTTTTTTGCAATTTTATTTCCTTCTAAAATAAGTTTAGCTCCATATTTCCAGTTATGACTTATCACATCATTTTTTTTTAAAAATTTAACTGTTTCTGTAAATGCTGCTAATCCATTCATTTCCGCACCATGTGTGGTTGATAATAAAAAAACTCTTTCTTCATTGATACTAGTAATAGATCCCAATTCCATGATCTTTTTTTTCCCACATACAGCTGAAACTGAAAAGCCATTTGCCATTGCTTTGCCAAAAGTACTAATATCAGGTTTTACTCCATAAAAATTTTGCGCACCATTTATGTGCCACCTAAACCCTGTGATCATCTCATCTAAAATAAAAACTATATCATTTTTATTACAAATTAATTCTACTTGTTTCAAAAAATGGTTTTCTTTTTTAAAATTTCTATTACACTTTTCAAGATTACAACAAGCAGAGTCATTTTTATTAATCTTGGGGCATTCGGTACTTGAAGGTTCTAAAACTACACAGGCTATTTTACCTTTAAATTTCGTTATTTGTTTTTTTAAACTCTCAATATTATTGTAATGAAATTGTTTGGTTAATCTTTTAGTTTCCTCAGTTATTCCTCGGGGAACTTTGGTTGAGCCTATAAACCAATCATCAAAAGAGAAAAAAGGCTGTTCTGCACACCTTAATATAATTTTTCTACCTGTATAAGCTCTAGCAAGTTTTACTGCTGCCGTAACAGCCGTAGAGCCATTTTTTGTAAATTTAACCATATCTGCGTGTTTTATTAATGCTACGAAAGCTTCTGCTGCTATTAATTCTGTAATAGATGGTCTGGTAAGATTGTTTCCTTTTTTGATAGCACTTATTGCTGCGTTATTAATTGAGTTTTCAGCATAACCAATATTTACAGACCTCAATCCCATTCCATAATCAAGATACTTTTTTCCCTTTTGATCAAAAATGTACACTCCTTTTCCTCTCTCAAGTATTGGGGGAGCATTTTCAGGGAACGTGTCGTAGCCTCTTGAATAGGTGTGGGCTCCACCTGGTATTACTTTTAAAAGCCTATTAGTAATTTTATTTTTAATCTTCATTTAACCATCAATCTTTTTTCAATAACAAAACCCTGTAATACTAATGTATCTAAGCCACATGTATGAAATGTTCTAATCGCATCTGAAGGAGTCATTACAATTGGCTCTCCGTTTAAATTAAAAGATGTGTTCAATAAAACAGGAACATTTGTTATTTTATAAAATTCTTCAATTAAATTATAAAAATCCAAATTAAATTTTTTATTTACAGTTTGCACTCTCGCTGTTCCATCCACATGAACAACTGCAGGTATCTTTTTTTTCCACTCATTTTTTACAAAAACTGCTTTTTCCATAAATTCTACTTTAGTTTTTTTGTCAATTTTAAAAATTTCATTGGCTTTTTCTTCAAGAACAGCTGGCGCAAAAGGTCTAAACGTTTCTCTATATTTAACTGCAGAATTAACTTTTAGCTGTGTATCTAATTTTCTTGGGTCTGCTAAAATTGATCTATTCCCTAAGGCTCTATGGGTAAAATCCATTCGATTTTGAAACCAACCAATTAAATGTCCATTTGAAATTTTAGTAGCTATATAATTATTAATATTTTTAGGCTTAAAATAACTTAAATTATATTTTTTTAACGTAGACTCAATTTCTTTGTTAGAGTAACCTGGGCCAAGATAAACCTTACATTCTTTATTTGATTTTTTTCCTAAATTATTGTTCTCTAAATATGTGGCTCCAATAGAAACTCCAAGGTCATCAGGCCATGGTGGAATAAAGTTATTTTTATAAATTTTTTTATTTTCTAATAAACCATTAAATACGCAATTCATTGCTGCACCACCGGCTATAACAATATTATTAGATTTACCTCCATTTTTTTTTGTTATTTTAAGCAAATGAAATACAATTACTGTAAATGCTCTTTGTAAGGCACCAGCTATTTCATGGTGTTTCTTTGTTATTTTTTCGTTTTTACTTCTGGGGTTTCCAAATAAAGATATTAATTTTTTATTATAAAAATTAGGTTGTCGATCAAATAGATAATAGTCAAAATATGTAAGATCTAATTCAAAACCTTTTTTTGTTAGTTTGTAAATTGAACTCATTTTTTTATCATAAATATTTTTATTTTTCGAAAATGATGCTAAGGCCATAGTTTTCCATTCGTCATTATCGGGTTTAAAACCTAAGAAATCAGTAAAGGTGCCATATAAAAGTCCTACAGAATGAGGATAACTTATTGAATTAGTATTAATAAGTTTTTTACCATCATAATAACCAAAAAGACAAGTTTCCTTTTCACCATGTCCATCAATAGTTAAGTAATCACATTTCTTAAAAGGTGAAACAAATATAGCAGATGCTGCATGACAATCGTGATGGTTAAGATAAACTATTTTAGTATCATCAAAACTCACTGTCATCTTTTTTGGTGCATCAGAATTAATTGCCTTCATTACATTTGAAGGAATATTACTGAGCATTTCTCCTCTCCAAGAAATATTATTATCCCATCTACTGGACGCTGAATTAATATTTATTCCAGGATTCCATGGCACTACAATTCTATCAAGATCTTTCCATTTAAGTTTAGCCTGCTCTAAGCACCAATTAGCAGATTGTATAGGAAATTGAGTTGTCCATTTTTGTCTGGTAAATCTTTCTTCAGGTGCAGCTGCTATTAATTGTCCATTTACCATTAGTGCTGCAGATGAAATATGTGTCCATGGATAAATTGATAAAATTTTCATAGTTAGTATTTAATTAATTGATCTGGTTTATAATTATTTTTTGATACCTTGTTCAATAATTTTTTGATTTGCATGGGGCTAATACCATTTCCTGGTCTTTTTATTGTCAGATTATCTAAAGTAAATATTTCTTTTTTTTTAATAATTTTTTTTGCTACAATGCTTTTTCTAGCTATATTTAAATTTTTTATTTCACATTGTTGAAGTTCTTTTATTCCGTTGCCTTTAAGCGACTTAAAATCTCTAATTAAATCAACCATTTCTTTAAATTTATCTGGCTCTAAGGAAGCTTTGTGGTCAGGACCTTTCATTTTATTACTCAATGTAAAGTGTTTTTCTATTATTTTAGCACCGAATGAAACTGCTATAACTGGCGCTATAATTCCAGAAGTATGATCTGAATAACCCACATTAATTTTAAATTGATCACTTAAAGTTTTAATACATTGTAAGTTTGCATATTTTTTTTCAACTGGGTAATCGGTCACACAATGAAGTAACGTTAGTTTATTTTTTAATAATCTTAATAATTTATAATTTACAACTTCAACATTATTTTTCTTATAATTAAATACTTTTGATCTACAAATTACATTTAGTGCATTTAAAATCTCTTCTAAATTCGCCATACCTGTCGATAGGATAATTTTATGTTTCCTAAGATTAATTTTTTCTAACAAGAGTAAGTTTGTTATTTCTCCTGAGGGGATTTTGATCAAATTTTCCTTAAGTTTGTTAGATAAAAAATCAATACTATTTTCGTCAAACGCCGATGATAAAAAAAGTATTTTATTTTTTTTTGAGAAGAATTTTAAATCAAAATAATCTTTTTCTTTTAACTCAAGCTTTTTTAACATTTGATATTGAGTTTCTTTAATTCCAGTATTTTTTATTTGGTATGGTGCTTGTTTCGATTTTTTCGTTGAAAGGTTCTTTGCTAAAAAATGTTGAAATTTCACTGCATCTGCACCTGATTTTTTTGCAGCTAAAATTAGTTTTTTAGCTAATTTAACATTACCATTATGATTTACTCCTATTTCAGCAATAACAAATATTTTTTTTTCCATTAAATTATTAATAATTATAAATATTTGATTTATAAACTTTAATATTTTCTCCTTCACTAAACCATTCAATGGTTTCTTTTAATCCTTTTTCATATCCTTTTTTTCCTTTATATAATGGTATCCAATTTAAATATTTTTTAGCTTTTAAATTTGATGACAAGAGTCTATTAACTTCACTTTTTTTAGGCCTAACACGCATACGATCTGTTACAACTTCTATATCTTTATTCATAATTTTTTTTATAATATTTAAAGTTTCTCCAATTGAAAAATCTTGCCCTGTTCCAAGGTTAATAGTTTGCCCTAAACATTTTTTATTATTAATAGCAGAAATAAATCCATTTACAGTGTCACTTACAAAAGTAAAATCTCTTCTGGGTGTAAGAGAGCCAAGTTTTATTTTTTTTTTGTTTTGGACAATTTGAGAAATTATTGTTGGAATTGCCGCTCTTAGTGATTGTCTAGGTCCAAATGTATTAAATGGTCTTAAAACTAAAACTGGAACATTAAAAGAATTATAATATGACATTGCTAATTGATCGGATGCAATTTTTGTAGCCGCATAAGGCGACTGGGCATTTAAAGGATGTTTTTCAGTAATAGGTATAAATTGAGCACTTCCATACACTTCACTGGTTGAGGTTTGGACAAACAGTTCAACGTTATTTTCTTTGGCGGCCTCTAACATATTTAATGAGCCCACAACATTTGTTGTAATATAACTTTTAGGCGACTTATAAGAATATGGAATTGAAATAAGTGCTGCTAAATGAAATATTATATCTATCTTTTTACTTTCTTTTAAAATAAAATTTTGATCGCATATGTCCCCAGAGGTTACTTCAATATTATCTTTTATTGATTGGGGCAATGTATCAATCCATCCCCAAGAATTATTTATATTGTAGGGTACTATTGTTTTAACTTTATGGCCCTGTTTCACTAATTTTTCAACAAGATGAGACCCTATGAAACCAGCTCCTCCAGTAATTAAAATTTTTTTCATTTTCTATTTAGTTCTTTTCTAAGTTCGTCATATTCTTGCATTTTTCTTTTCATAAAATTAATAGTGAGTTTAGTTTTGTAAGAAAATCCCTGCGGTGTTAAAATATAGAAATACCCAATCTTATTTTCATTTTTTTTAAAATTATTAATTTTAACTAGTCCTTTATTGTGAAGTGCTTGCAAGCAATAATTAAGCTTTCCCAAGCTAAACCCAAGTTGAAAAGCAAGTTCCCTTTGTGAGGAGCCTGGTTTTTTATCTATTTCTCTCATTACATTGAAATGATCAGTGTTTATCCCTGAATTTTTTTTTTTATCTTTCATGGTGTTCAATTTATGAACAATATAGAGTTCTATCTATAGTCAGTCAATTAAAATTGTTATTCATTGTTTTTAAGTCTATTTAAATCCATTGTATGTCTTAAATTATTGCGTAATTGGTGATTTACCATCTCTTTGAAGTAATCGTTCTCTGGTAAGTAATTGTCAACAAGATCTGATGCCTCCCTCCAAAATTTATCAATATCAACAAATAAGGAAACGTCATAACGAGTTGGGAATAATATATTATCTACAAAGCATAAGTCCGAAACTAAAAAAGAGAATATTTTTGCTTTTTCAATTTGTTCTCTTGAAACTTGTTTAATATTTTCAAAATTTTCCAATTTTTTAAAATATTCTAATTCGTTTTTAGGCATCTGTTTTTTAAATAAAAAATCTGAATAATCACTTCGTGCGGCTAACAAACTTTTTTTCCCATATGCTGTGTATTCAAAACCTACCGAACCATTATTTGTAACAACATAATCTACAAAATCGTTTAAAGATCTGTGAGAAATATCGTTAGGTGCAAGCTTAATGTGCTCAAATTTTGATGCAATAGAATTAAATTCTTTGACAGTATTAGTCTCAGAATGAATATATTCAATTTCTGCAGGGTGGGGTTTTACTAGCCAATTATAATTTTTATTTTTTGTTATAAATTTTAATGTTTTTCTAATCCAGGTTAAATTATCTCTAAATATTCGCCAACCAGACAAAAAATTTCCATCTATAAATGCATGTCCAAATATACAAACTATTTTTTTCTTTTTATCCCAATTATATAAATTACAAATTTCTTCTTTAGAATATACTTTTTTATTCTCGTGAGCTAAGTCTCTACTTCCAGAATAATCATCCTTTAAATTTCCCTGAAATCTCTCTTCTAATAATTTTGATCCCCTCTTAATGGCTATTTCTTTATAATTATTTGATATATTGTTAAAAATACTTTCTGACGGCTCACTCCTAAAGTTAAAAATTTCTTTTTTTTCTGAAAAAACTCTCATAGTAATTTTTTTTCCTGCACCCGAACGTGAATAAACTTTACAATTATTGTTAATAAAAAACTGGTAAATTATATTACCTGGTATAAATTGTGTCTCTGATTGAACTAAGCCTTTTATTTGATAATTCTTAATCACTTTTTTACAAAAATAAACAGTTAATAATGCTTCAGACAAAAAATAATAAAACTTAAAACTAAATTTATCTATTGCTGCAATTCCTGTGTGTCTTACAATATGTTCATAAATTGGTTTCCCAAAATTAATTCCATTAATTTCAAAATTTAAAAATTCATCTATAGATTTTATATTATTGATTATTTTTATAGCTTCTAAAAAAAATTTTAATCTTAAAAATAAATTATTCTTATCTAGGTAAATTATCTTATTAATCCCGTAACTTCGCAAAACTACTTCACTTCCTATATCTCCTTTTAAAATAAAACCAATTTGGTTATATCTATAATAATCAGATACATATTTGCCAATCATAGACTCGCCAACAGCTCCTGCCGGGTGAGAGTAAATCCAACTACTTACTAAAATATTATCTTTAGATTTACTTATATTTTTAATTTTATTTTCAATCCATTTTTTTTTATTACTTATAATAAACTTTCTAAAAGATTTATTTCTATAAGGATTGCTATCTCTATTTACTAAAAAAATAAGATAATAAATAACCCTGAATCTTGCTAAAATAACAATAAGATTTTTTAATCTTTTAAAGTTTTCTTTTGCAAAGTATGCAAAAAATAAAAATATATAGTAAATATTTTTAATCATTTGGCTAATAAGTGTTTATAAATCAATAATTTAATTTATTGTTCATATTTTGAACAATATGTAATAGAGTATATAAATAAAATTTATTATCAAGTTATAATGATATCTGAAAAATATAGAACACTAATATCCAATACTGGCACTGAAAAAATATACTTTTTATTTTTTAGCTCAATAATTGTTGTTTTTTTTGAAATGTTGGGAATTGGTTCAGTACCAATCTTTGCCTATATAATAATTGATCCTGATTTATTTTTGAAAACTTTGTCAGAAAAATTTAATATTTCAATAAATTTAGAAATAGAGAAAAAAAAATTAATTATAATGTCTGGGATTATATTTTTTATAATATTTTTTTTAAAAAACTTAGCTATTGTATTGTTAAAGTATTTGGAGTTAAAAATTGTTAAAAATTTTAGACTAACATGTACTAAAAATATATTTAATTATTTTTTAGAAATGCCTTTTTCTTACCACTTAAATACTAATCCGGCAGTAACAATAAGAATAATTAATTCTGATGTTCACCATGCATTTAGCTTCTTACTTTCTAAAATGAGATTAATTAGGGAATATATTCTTTTATTATTCATTGTTCTAGGCCTTATATTAATTGATCCTGTGACTTACTCTTTATCTTTTTTATTTTTTGCTCTAGTAGCAATTCTATTTTATTTCATTTACAAAAAGGTTATTACAAAAAGAGCCACACTTTATCAGGAAAAAAGTGCAGAAAACTTAAAAATTTTAAATCAATCATTTTATTCTATTAAAGAAATAAAAATTTTTAATAAAATAAATTTTTTTAATAAAATTTTTTATAAAAATACGAAAATACTGGAGGAAATAGGTCTTTTTACAACTTTCATAGCAACTATTCCAAGACATATTTATGAACTGATGGCAGTTTTAATGATATTATTTTTTACTTTAACTTTAGTAATAATGGACCGTTCACAAAGTAGCATTATACCTATAGTCTCTCTTTTAGTCGCTAGTGGAGGTAGATTTATACCCGCCTTTAATATGATATCTTCTTCTATGTCATCCATAAGGTTTGCTCAGCCAATGTTTGATAAAGTTATTCTAAATTTAAATTCACTTAATAATCTTAATGCAAATAAAAAATTAAAAGAGATTAATAAAAGAAAAAAAGAAATTACTTTTAATAATAAAATACAAATTAATAACTTAAGTTTTGATTACGGTAAAAAAAAAATCTTAGAAAATTGCTCATTTGATATTAAAAAAGGAAACGTAATTGGTATTATAGGTGAGTCGGGAGAAGGTAAAAGTACATTAATTAATTTAATTGTTGGTCTTTTGAAGCCATCATCTGGCAAAATTTCAGCTGATGAACTTAATATTGATGAAAATTTAATTAATTGGCAAAAAAAAATTGGGTATAATTCTCAGGATGTCTTTCTTATGGATGATACAATAAAATCAAATATCTGCTTTGGTTTAGAGGAAGAAAAAATAGATAATAAAAATTTTAATAAGGCTTTGGAACAAGCTCAAATTGCAAAATTTGTTAATAGCTTAAGTGAAAAGGAATATACAAAAATTGGTAATCTTGGATCAAGAATTTCTGGGGGCCAAAAACAAAGGATAGCAATAGCTAGAGCTCTATACTTAAATCCTGAAATTTTAGTTCTTGACGAAGCAACTAGTTCATTAGATGTGGAAAATGAAAATAAGATTCTATCTGAAATAAATCAAATTAAAGCTAATAAAACAATTATTATAATATCTCACAGAAAAAATACATTAACTTCATGTGACTATATTTATCTTTTAAAGAATAAAAAAATTTCTTTAGTCTCAAAAAATCAATTAATAGATATGGAATACCCAAAATAAAACTAACATATTATGAAAAATATTTTCTTTATAGGATCGGGAGGACATTTCAAAGAAATATTTAATTGGTACAAAGAGCAGATAAAAATTAAAAATTTAAAATCTAATATCAAGGGTATAATTGATGACAGATCAAAACTCAAAATAGAAAAAAACTCAAAACTTAAAATTCTAAATTCAGAACAAATTAAAAATGAAAAAAATAATTATCTAATTTTGGCATTGGGTTTGCTTGATAAAAGAAAATTAATTTTAAAAAAATTTAAAAACTATAATTTTGAAAGTGTAATACATCCTAGTGCTACAATTTCTCAAGAAGTAAAATTTGGTAATGGCTCTGTGTTTGCCCCAAATACAGTAATATCTGGAGATGCTAAATTAGGAAATTTTAATAATTTAAATCCAGCCTGCATAATATCTCATGACTGTGTTTTGGGAGATAATAATTTTCTATCTTCATCAACATCATTGATGGGAAATTGCCATATAGGTAATAATAATTTTTTTGGTGCTGGAGGTACAATGATACCAGGCACCTCTTTAAAAGATAATAATATAATTGGCGCAGGTGCAGTAATAACTAAATCATTCCTAAGCATGAACACCATTGTCGGTGTTCCAGCTAAAAAGATTAAAAAAAATGATTAATAAAATAAAAAAAATTATATTTAAAAAATTTTTTGAAAGAACAATTCTGTTATTAGGAAGATCTCACTTCTTAAACTATAGACCCAAATATAAATCTTTAAAAAATATTTCTGATCTCGATTATAAAGTTTTTTCTCAAAATGGAGAAGATGGTATTATAGATTATTTATTATTTTCTTTAAGTATAGTCACACCAAAATTTATCGAAATTGGTATTGGAAATTACGAGGAGTCAAATACGAGGTATTTGTTTGAAACAAATAATTCAAAAGGTTTGGTAATTGATTGTCTTAAAAATTTAAAAAAGGAAGTTTCAAGAAATACTAAATTATGGAAGGGGCATTTAAAAATTATAGAGGATTTTGTAGATACAGAAAATATAAATAAGATACTAGACGAAAATTCATTTAATAAAGAAATTGATTTATTTAGTCTTGATATAGATGGTATTGATTATTGGATATTAAAAAAAATTCCAAGTAATCTTAGTAAAATAATTGTGGTTGAATACAATTCAAATTTTGGACACGAGCTTGAGGTGACTGTACCTAATATAAAAAAGTTTAATAGAAACAAATATCACTATTCAAATTTATGTTTTGGAACATCCCTGAAAGCTTTAATTAACTTGTTAGAGAAAAAAAATTACACATTTATTGGAACAAATATTTCAAAACTAAACGCTTTTTTTGTTTCTAATTTAGAATTAAATAAAATTAATCTAGATATTCCAAATAAAAATGATCTTCAAAAATTTACTAATTCAAACCTTAGAGAAAGTAGAGACAAAAATGGCAACCTAAATTATTTGTCTGGAAATAAAAAAATAAATGAAATAAAGGACTGTGAAATAATTGATGTTTCAAATAATGAAGAAAAATCATTAACAATAAGAGAATTATATAATCTAAAATAAAATACTAGAGTAAATGAACAGGCCCTGAAAAAGTTGTCTTTTTATTGAATTCGGCTGTTTAGCATCTCCTCCCTTCCTCTATTTTAATGTTTGGTAATGAGGAAGTTTAATCTTGGATAAAATAGTGTTACTTTATCTAAACTATAACTATATTTTTTAAATACCTTATAGATTTCTTGCAATTTATATTAAAATTTGACATAACCCAGAAAATTTTACCATGGCTTTCCATAATGAGTGACCAAAATATTATAAAAAAAACAGAGCAAGAAACTTTAAATACCTTTAAAACTGAAGTTCCTTCCATAGACTTTCATCATAAAGATGAAAAAAGTTTTAATGAATTTTCAAAAATCACTGAAAAAACTTACAGAGAATGCTTTAAATTTCCACCTAAAATGTTTTCTAACACAGAGCTTATAGACTTTGGAGCTGGTACTGGGCACAACACTATATCTCTTGCTAACTGGGGCGCAAAGTGTACCTTAGTTGAATTAAGTGACAAATCTTTAGGAATTGCTAAAGAGGTTTTTAAATTAAGAGCAAAAAATTTAGATGATCACAAATTTGTAAATAGCTCTATCTTTGATTATGAGGAAAAAAATAAACTATATGATATAGTGCATTGTAGAGGTGTTCTTTCACACACTGCTGGAAAAGAAAAAGCTTTTAAAAAAATAAGCTCTTACCTAAAAAAAGGTGGCTATCTGATTTTTGGTGATCCCAACAAAGCTGGAGGGTTTCAGAATATGCTACAAAGGTATGCGTTGTATAAATTTTCTAGCAATGATGAGGAAATTGTTAAAAATTCTGAAATACTTTTTAAAGATGATATTGATAGAAGCCAGGCAGCAGTGCCAAGAACTAGAAATGAGATTATATACGACAGATGGGTTATCCAAAGTCAAGACGATCCTTCTTTAGAGGAAGTGACTAAATGGATGCAGGATTGTGG
>Ga0114997_10003505_pt1 | contig 12305 bp, 14 predicted proteins | sample ArcticOcean_MG_C_2_FD_87045 | JGI IMG/M metagenome (GOLD analysis project Ga0114997, IMG submission 87045) | Marine microbial communities from western Arctic Ocean - ArcticOcean_MG_CB4_136 | ecosystem: Environmental > Aquatic > Marine > Oceanic | place: Arctic Ocean: Canada Basin | collected... | reverse complement strand
TTTTTATTTAATAATTTTTTTAGGGGTAATAAAATGCGGATTCTTAATCTTTCACTAACTTTTGTTTTTATTCTAATTCTTTCATCATTTCCTTTAAGTGCTAAATTAAGTTTTGTTGGCATTGGTGTATCGGATATTGAAAAGTCGGCAAAATTTTATAAGGAAGCCTTAGGTCTTAAGGAGATAGGAAGATATGACTCTGTTGAAGTTGATAATTCTGATGGAAGCAAGTGGTATGTTGATGAAATTGTTTTAGGTGATGATGAGCAAGGAACCCCTCTAGTTTTAATGAATTGGGGCAAAGAAAATAGATCGTATAATGGAAATAACTCAAAAATAGTATTTGTAGTTAAAGATGCTGTAAGCGCTATGAATAGAATTAGAGATGCTGGTGGAAAGATAGAGAGGGAAGCCACACCTCATTACTCAATAGATGGAGGTTTAGTGGGTTTATCTCGAGACCCCGATAATTATGTCGTTGAGATAGTTCAATTCAATGTAGATTGATTTTATGATAATAAAACAATTTTTTGATGATGACAGCTCCTCATATAGCTACTTAGTCGCGAGTCAAAGAAATAATTCTTTCATAATTGATCCGGTAAAAAATAATACAAAAAAATATATCGACTCACTTGATAAACTCAGCCTCAAGTTAACCTTCGGCTTTGATACACATTTACATGCCGATCACATAACTGCATTAGGGGAGCTAAGAAACATAACTAACTGTGAGACGATAATGGGCATTCAATCAGATGTTGACTGTGTCTCAAAGTTTGTGAGGAATAAGGAAGTTATTACGCTAGATGAAATAAAGATAACAGCGCTATATACACCCGGCCATACGGATGATTCATATTGCTATTTGGTTAATGAAGAAAATGATCAAATTCTATTCTCGGGAGATACCTTGTTAATAGGGGGCAATGGAAGAACAGATTTTCAAAATGGAGATCCCGATGATCTGTTTAATAGCCTGCACAACATAGTGCTTCGGTTAAATGATAATACAATAATTTACCCAGCACATGATTATAAGGGGCTAAAATCTTCCACAATTAAAGAAGAAAAAATCCATAACAAGAGACTGAAGATGAGTAAGGGTGAGTTTATAAGTCATATGAACAATCTAAACCTGAAAGAACCTAATCTTATCGATACCGCAATACCTGCAAATCGAGAATGTGGAATTATAAAGTAAGTTCTATAATCCTAATTCTTTGAAGATAGCCGATGAGGATTCAATTAATGCCTCTAGTTCATTATTTTTGTATTGAACTAAATCCGCATTACCCCAAACAGGTTTAGGCCAAGAAGGATCATTTTCAAATCGCGCTACAATATGGATATGGAGTTGGGGAACAATATTTCCAAGTGTTGCAATATTAATTTTTTTTGCACAAAAATTTGTCTTTATAGCCCTTGCTATTGCTGAGACTTCGATTTCCAGCTGAATCCTATCTTCTTTAATTAATTCAAACATTTCTGTAGCACCATCTCTTTTTGGAACTAGAATAAACCAGGGATAATTAGAATCATTCATTAACAAAACTCTACACAAAGGAAGGTCGTGAACAAAGATAGTGTCAGATTTTAATCTCTCATGAAGAGTAAATTTTTCCATAGAATCCATTTTAATTGGCAACCTTTTTCCATACAAATAATTTTGTCGCCAAAACAAAACTAATTACTAGCCATGCAACAATTCCAATTAAAACAATATTCATGTCCGCAAAGGATAATCCATCGTTCGCAATACCTCTCATACCCTTAACCACAACAGTTAACGGCAGTATGTGTATAATAGGTTGAATTATTTCTGGCATTGAGCTTATAGGAAAAAAAACACCTGATAAGAAAAGTTGAGGAAACGTCACCAAGCCACCAACCGCTCTCACAGATTCCTGAGTCTTTGCGATACTTCCTAAGCAAAACCCCAGACAGAGGAAGATGGATGATCCAAGAATAATCATAATATATAAAGACAAAAAACTTCCTAATATCTTCACATCAATAAAAAAAATAGCGAAACTAAGAGTAACTGATATCTGCATAATAACAATTAAAAGTCTCGCCAAAACAATTGAAATAATAAAGTCCTTTGGCTGAATAGGAGTAACAAACAATCTTTTTAATATACCTCTGCGCCTATACTCAACAATATTATAACCGCTTCCGGCTATCGAGAGATTCATAATCATAAAGGCAAGAATCCCCGGTAAAAGAAAGTCAACATACCGCAGTGACCTTGCCTTAACATCCTCAGTTTGCAATACAAACATTGGTTCAACGCCCCTTAGCTCTCTTTCAATTGATAGTAGGCTTTGACCTAGTGATTCCTTAATACTCCTTAATTGCCTTATCTGTGATTTATCTAATAAAAGTCTTAGATCTCCAGAAATACTATTTAATTGAAAGTCTTTTGGTATAATAATTACTGCTGATTGTTCGCCGTTAATAAGTCCAGATCTTAAATCTTTCTCATTCCCTTTTGTGACATTAAATAGGGAATCTGAAGAAATAAGCTCGGAAAAATTTTTTGCAACTATGCTGGTTGAGTTATTAACCAGGCCAATATTAAAAGGATCTACCTCACCTCCCGTAAAAGAAAAAGCACCCATAAACACAAAAGGGAAAAAAAGACTAAAAATAATAGATTGGCGATCTCTCAAAAAAATCTTTAAAAAGACCTTTGCTAAATGAAATTGAATCTTGCTAAACATATTAATCCCTTAGCCCGTGACCTGTTAATGCAAGAAAAACATCTTCAATATTACCATGCAGGGGTGCAACCGGGGGGTCAGAGGCATATTGGGTAATTAAATTTTGAGGGGTATCTTCTGCTATTAATTTTCCTTTATCCATTATACCAATGCGATGACATAGAGTCTCAGCCTCCTCCATATTGTGAGTTGTCAACACAATGGTCATTTCAGATCTATTTAATTCTAATACTAGGTTCCAAAGATTTCTTTTGGCCTGAGGGTCAAGACCGGTTGTTGGCTCATCTAAAAACAATATTTTAGGATCATTGACCAATGCACAGGCAATAGAAAACCTTTGATTTTGTCCTCCTGAAAGATCCGCCGGCTTTGCGTGCAGTTTATCTAAAAGATTGACTCTCTCTAATAATTTCTCTGGAATAACTTTAACTTGATAAAGATTGCCGAATAAAATAATTAACTCACCAAGCGTAAGGCCATCAAAATATTCATTCGCTTGCAATTGGACTCCAATAATTTTTTTAACCTTATAGGGCTCGTCCATAACGCTAAGGCCATCAATATAAGCTGCTCCAGCGTCAATATCATTCAATCCCTCAAGCATCTCTAAGGTTGTAGTTTTCCCTGCTCCATTTGGACCAAGAATTCCATAGATCTCACCTCTTTCAATGCTAAAGCTAACGCCATCAACCGCGTTAAAAGATCCTTCAATTTTTTCAGGAAGGCGATATGTTTTGACGAGATTCTTTACTTTTATAATAGACATTTAATAATAATCACTTTTCTAAATCAGATTCGAATTCATCGACAGTATAAGATCTCATGTATCTTAGGTCAAAAATCTTTACTTCATCTTCTTGGATTTCTTTTACTATTTCAGGCTGACTCAACTTCTCACCACAAGCCTTAAGTGTGGCTTCGTCAGGATACCAAACTTCCATAATTACGTCATATTCTGGATCAGTTAAATTTCCTGATCTATCAACCAAGGGATTAGTAAAGCGCCTTATATATTTGACAGCAAATCCGTTAAGATATTTTTCTCCAATAACTCTATGGTTATTTTCGTAATACTCTCTAAATTCTGGAATTGTCATTCCTGGTTTTCTTTTCATAAGCATTATAACTTTAATCATTTCAAGTCCCTCCACATCCTTTCGATTATTATACTATAATATTATGATAAAAAAAAATGCCCAAAATTTGAGCGTTTCTCTATAATTAATAAATTAAATATTTATTTTTTTGTTATCCAGATTTGACCAAGAATAATAATCCCAGAAACTACTTTTATAAGTTATTGATTAAATATAATATTATTTAGTTAATAATTATTCTTAAAAAGAAACAATCTTAATTTAAAAATAATTTATTATGCGTATAGTCCAGCTGTATAACCTGAGGCCCAAGCCCACTGAAAATTAAAACCACCTAAATGACCTGATACATCAAGAACTTCCCCGACAAAATAGAGTCCGGGATAATTAATAGATTCCATTGTCTTGGAACTAACACCATCAGTATTTACCCCCCCAAGTGTAACCTCAGCAGTTCTATATCCCTCTGTTTCTGAGGGTTTAAGCTCCCACCTATTAAGATTGGCACCAATGCTCATAAGGAGTTTATTATTTAGCTCTGCAAAAGGTTTTTCAGAAAAACCAGACCACCATAAGTTTTGCAGCTCAAGCACTAAGGCCTTTGGAAGAAGTTTACTTAAAAAAGTCCTTAGCAAGATTCCCTCTTTTTCTTTTTTTGCATTAAGCAGTAATGATTGAGCGTCATCATATGGCATTAAATTTAAAATAATAGAATCCCCCGGTAGCCAATAGCTTGAAATTTGTAAAATCGAAGGTCCACTAATTCCTCGATGGGTAAATAATAAGCTTTCCAAAAACTTATGATCATTGCAAGATACCTCAACCTCAAGAGAGGTTCCAGAAAGTCTATCAGAAATTTCTTTTATAGGCCCACTAAACATAAAAGGAACTAAGCCTGCTCTTCGATTTAAAAGTTCTAAAGAGTACTCTCTGGCAACATCATATCCATAACCACTTCCTCCTAGCGTAGGTATTGATAAAGCCCCAGTTGCTATGATTGTAGATTCTGTAAGAAACCAAAAATCAACATTACTATTTGAAAATATACCCTTAATTTCATATCGCATTTTATCAGTTTGATTTGACAATCTTTTAACACCTTTCTGGGCTAAGGGCTTAATCAGTCTCGTATCACAATGAGTTATTATCTCAACGCCAACATCATCGCATTCCTTAAGAAGCATATTCACAATGTCCTTTGATGAATTTACACAAAAAAGCTGATTATGTTTTTTTTGCTCAAAGGGAATGTTATGTTTTTTTACTAAATCAATAAAATCATCGGGCTTATAACGATTTAAAGCCGAAATACAGAAATAAGCGTTTGCGGAGATAAAATTTTTAGGCTCCACATAAAGATTAGTGAAATTACTTTTTCCACCACCAGACATAAGTATCTTTTTTCCAACCTTATTAGATTTTTCAAGAATGAGGACTTTTTTACCTCTTTTTCCGGCAGTGATTGCACTCATTAATCCGGCCGCCCCAGCCCCTAGAATAACTAAATCATAAGTTTTAAACTCACTTCCCATAGATAGAGTTCCTTTAAGTCTGATGTATTAATTAATTATTTCTTATAATCGCAAATTTTATATCTATATTATTTTTAGAATTAAGATTTAAATAATGTAGCTAAGAGCGCTCGATATTCTTCTTTTCAATATTAGTTTCTATGCCGTCAAGAGATTGAGCATTATTTTCTTTCCAATATTTTTGTATACCTTTTTTTCCAGCGCTTTCATTCCACTTCTTTAAGATATCCCTTTCTCCTTTGAAGTCATAATAAGGCACGGCATACCCACATGATGTCTGAACTAATGAAACAGTAAGGTCAAAAATTTGCCTTGAACCATTAGATTCTGGAAAACTAGATGATAAGTCATCCCATTTCTCATCAAGTCGGTGGATAGCTTTTGCTTCTCCATAGATTCTCAATATAAGTGGTTTTTTTTCAAATGAAATAAACATAAGGGTCATTCTTGGATTTTCTTGGGTATGCGCAGCACTTTCATTGCCGCTTCCAGTTAAATTCATCCAAAGAATTTTATTTTGATCAATTACTTTTAAACTTTCTAAACCTTTTGGAGAGATATTTATAAGTCCCTCAGATGTTGCTGTTCCAACAAAAAAAATCTTTTGTTTTTCAATAAACTTTTGAAGATCCTGTGTAAGATGATCGAAGTGTTCCATTGTTAAACCTTAACCACCACTTTCCCAATATTACTTCCTTCAAAAAGCTTTGAGTATGCTGATACTAGATTCTCTAAACCACTAGTAACTTCGATTGGTAGCTTTAGAAGTCCTGATTTATCCCAATTTTTTAAAATTGGATTAATTTCTGCTTCACGATGATAAAAATCTGGGGAGAAGAAACCTTCAAACCTAAGTCTTTTCATAAGAATAAGATCATAATTATAAGGCCCAGGTAAACGTTCAGTAGACGCATAGTTCTCTAACAAACCGCAGACCGCTATAACCCCAAAGTTAGCCATATTCTCAAGAACCGCATCCAAAGTAGATCCGGCTACATTATCAAAATATACATTAACTCCCTCTGGACATAATTCTTTCAATTTTTCAGAAATATTTTCAGTTTTATAATTAATAGCTCCATCAAAACCATAATCTTTGCAGATTAGATCACACTTCTGATCAGTTCCTGCAATGCCAATAACCTTGCATCCTGAAATCTTAGCAATTTGTCCAGCCATTAACCCAGTGCATCCAGCTGCAGCAGATACAACAAATGTATCGCCAGCCTTTACTCTTCCTGTATTAATAACACCAACATAAGCAGTCCAGCCATTTGCACCGTATATTCCCACATAATTTACAAGGTCTGTATCACTAATATCCACTTTACTTGGATACATTGCGCTAGGATCTACAACTGAATAATCTGACCATTGACCATAAGACCTTAATACATCTCCAATTTTATGATCAGGGTGATTACTCTCAATAATCTCGCCAAGAACAGTGCCCATTAATTTTTCCCCTATCGGGATTGGAGGCTGGTAGGAATCCTCTCTCTCCGTCATATACATTCGAGTACCAGCATCCATGGAGATAAATGAATTTTTTGTCGCAAAACAACCATCTGGAATTTCTATTTTACCCTCCTCTCTGATCTCAAGAGCACTCTCAAAGTCATTACCCTCGGGTAAACTTTTCATAACCCAAAATCTGTTTTTTACTTCCATTTCATTCATAGCAATTCCTTTTATTATAAATTATTAAAGTAATACAATTATATAAGACAATGGAATAACTACCAACCATAAACCTATAGCTAATATTACCGGCCTAATACTTAATAACCTTAAGCTAGAAATATTTGACTGAGTTCCAATACAAAAAAGGCCGATTAATAGTAAGCACTGACTTATATTTTTTAAAATTAATAAAAAATTATCCCCGAAATCTAATAAAGTATTTGATAAAATTGCTATCAAAAAGAAGATTATAAATCTTGGAAACTTTATTTTTTTTGTTTCATTTTTAAAAAACCAACTAGAAATTAATAATAATGGTATAATCCAAAAAGTTCTTCCGAGCTTTAAGGTTGCGGCGACCTGCGCTGACTCATCGCTATATAATAATGCAGCCGCCATAACAGAGCTAGTGTCATGTATGGCTAAAGCAGACCAGACTCCAAATTGATAATTACTCATATTTAAAGAGCTACCTATTATTGGAAATACTAAAATTGCCAAGGCATTTAGTAAAAAAATTATTGTTATAGAAATTAATATTTCTTGAGGTTTAGCTTTAATAATTGGAGCAACAGCAGCGATTGCTGTCCCGCCACAAATAGCAGCCCCTGCAGAAAGCATAAATGTTATTCTGTGATGAACTCCAAAAACCTTTCCTAGAAATATACCAAGAAAAAAAGTGGAGATAACAAATACCGCTATCCAGAAGAAATAATCAGAACCAATACTCCAGGCATAAGGAAGGTTAATTGTGGTTCCTAAAAAAATAATACCAATCTGTAATGGAAGTGTTCCAATTTTTATTGAAAAAAATGTCTCTTTAGGATTTACTATCAAAGAAAATAAAATTCCAAGAAAAACTGACAAAGCTGCGTTACCAGAAAATAAAACAATTAATAGTAAAATGATAAAAATAGGAAGAGAATATTCCTCAGCTTTAAAGGCCAGCTGTTTGCCCTCCATCAACCGGTATAAGTTGACCCGTTATAAACTTAGATGCATCTGAGGCAAAAAATATCATAACAGGCGCAAGGTCTTTTTCAGGGTCACCGTACTCTTGACCTAAGGCAATCGGGACAGAATTTCTCCAGTGACTAGCTAAATTTTCTTCTTCTGAAGATCTTTCTCTAGCTGCTCGATACATTGGTGTAGCCATTGCGGGAAGAATGGCATTCACCCTAATATTATCCTTACCCCATGAACCTGCTGCAGTTCTTGTCCAGGAGTGGACAGCTCCCTTTGCTGCAGAATATGCTGATGCTGATGGCTCCGGCCTTAATCCAGATATAGATCCAAAATTTATGATAGAGCCACCTCCGCTCGCCTTCATATATTCTTGGGCAATTTGATTAGTCAGCATTGTACCTTTCACATTCACGGCAAACATTAAATCCCAGTCCTCGACGCTTACCTCTGAAGCATTAGAAGCCCTCTGTATAGCCGCAGGATGAGCAAGTACGTCAAGACCTCCAAGCATTTCATTAGCTTTTGCAAAAGAGCTTACAACGCTGGCTTTATCTGAGACGTCAACGTGAATATAGGAACACCTTCCAGGGCCCTCATTGTTTGAATTTTCACAAATTGAGCTTCCAATATCATCAGACACATCCATGCCGATAACATGCGCGCCAGCTTGGATGTAAGCCTTTAAAGTTGCTTCCCCCATCCCACTTGCCGAGCCAGTTACTATTATTCTTTTTCCTTCAATTGTCATAATATATATCTCCTTACTTAATTTGGAATGGATCTTTAATAGCTTTTGGTTTTCTTGACAGCGGGTTTTCAAACAAACATTGTTCAACCAAGGCTGTATCAAAAAAAGCATGGAGCTCAATGATTTTATCATCACGTATGGTAAAAATCTCGCAATATGTTTGCTCGTATTCTTCTCCATTTTGACAAGGTCCACCACCCTGCATAAGACCAACAACACGATCGTTCTCGGCGGCTATAATTTTCCATTTTTTTGAGAATTTAATTTTTTCAGGAATAAGTTTTTCCAATAACTTTTGACCGATCATTCCGTTACAACAGGCGTCTTTTCCATAAATCCTTCCTGACACTGGAGTGCTTCCAACCATATTATAAATAACATCCTCATGATGCATATCAAAAATAGTTTCGAAATCACCTTCAGCAAGAGCTTCGTACCAGTGTTGTATTAATTTCTTATTCTTCGTAATGCTCATAATTAGCTCATACGAAGAAGTGCGCATATTTTATTTCCAGCCGGATCACGAAGATAGGCAAGGTATATATTCATTTCCTCTCTAATACCCGGAGCATCTTCACAAGTTGTTCCGCCATTTTCTATACCTGCAGCGTGCCATGCATCACCCACCTCAGGGCTATCTACAGCAAAACCTATTGTACTTCCATTTCCTGGACCCGCCGGCTCACCGTCTATAGGAACACTAATTGAAAAAATGCCTGATTTCGTTGCATAAAAACAACGACCCTTGGGATCTATGACTCCCGGTTTGTATCCCAGCGCGCCTAAGGTGGCATCATAAAACGCTTTTGATTCTTCTATATTGTTTGCTCCGACCATAATATGACTAAACATTTCTCTCTCCTGTTAAGGTTTTCACTATTGTAAATATTAAAAACTATTAATAAAAACTATCTATTGATAATCTCATAAGATCTCTTAATTGCAATCTCATTTAAAAGTTTATCTGGATTAACAGCAATAGGCTTTCCACAAACTTCAAACATTGGTAAATCATTAATTGAATCAGAATAAAATATTGAATTACCAACCTTAAGGTTATTCTGTAAACACCATTTTTCTACCGCCCTAACCTTTCCTTCTTTAAAGGTTGGTTCACCGGCCAAATTACCAGTATATACATTGTTTTTTATTTCAGTAGGCGTTCCAATACTTGATTCAATTTTAAAATAGTCAGCAAATCCCTTAACTAAGAAATCATGTGATCCAGAGGCAATAAGAACCTTATCTGCCGACCTTGATTCGATAAGAAGATTTTTAGTTAAATTGTCAGATAACTTAGATGCTACCTTTGTAATAAATTCTTTTAAAAGAAGGTCCACATTATCTTGATTCATGCCCCTCAAAGGTTCCTGGATATAAGATGAGTATTCATCAAAATTTAAAACACCGTTACGATAATCTTCATCAAATTGATTAATTTTTGATGAATTATTTTCTTCTTTCATAAGACCTTTGTTGGCTAAAAAACTAGACCAGTATCGCTCACAATCACCGCATAGTAACGTATCATCTAAATCAAAAATTATAAATTTCATCTTAAATCCAAAAAAATTAACTTTTAGCGCTGAGGCTTTTACTCTCTCAATCCCCTGATGAATACTAAATCACTACCATAAATTCTGTTGTTCAATATTATTTGATCTTACTCACCGTGTAAATTTTTAAACGATCTATGAGAAAATTTCCATTCGCCTTCTTCGCGGATAAGTTCGTCGTCGTATTGACCGCAAGGATGAATTTCAGTCCCGTCAGGTAAAACTGCTGTCTCAAGAGTGTAGCTTCTCATGCTTGCATTATTACCATTAATATTTATATACCCAGGCTGCGCCATCATATGAACAAAAGGATAGCCTTTCATTGCCTCAGTCCATATGGCAACTATATTATCCCTACCTTCATTTTTAATTTTTAAGTGTGGTATTTCCCAAACTGCATTTAAAGACCAGGTACTTCCCCATACCTTTGAATCACGTTGATTCACTCCATCACAATACCTATCAAGTACTTCTCTTATATCTAATTTATCCTTTAAATCATCTGAATTGCTCAACAAATTATCCTCCCAGTTAAGATTTAATAAACTCCATCTAAGGCTATATAGATAGAAAAAAAAATTAAATTATAGTATTTTTATATTTTTCCTTAAATAATAAGAATTATTTATTAAAAAAGATTTACTAAAATATAATTTTGTCTGTAAAATGACTTTCAAATTTATTTTTATGTGCGGGGAATTACAAATGAGTGAAATTTTAAAAGACAAAGATAGTGTCAAGCCAGGTTCAGCCAGAACTCCAGACGAAAGCTATACTGATTACCTCGACCAAGATAGTAAGACTGTGCCAAAATTCATGTATGAAGAAAGCGCTCCTTACTTAGGATCGGAAGATATATCAATCGACAGATATATATCGAAAGAGTTTTTTGACAAAGAAGCAGAATCTATGTGGACAAGAGTGTGGCAATTTGCCTGCAGAGTTGAAGATATTCCTAATGTTGGTGATAGTTTAGTTTATGACATACTCGACTATTCCTTTGTAATAATTAGGACGGAAGAAAATAAAATTCAAGGTTACTATAATTCATGCCTTCACAGGGCAAGAAAATTAAAAACTGAAAGATCTTCTAATAGCGAAGAAATCAAATGTCCTTTTCATGGATATTGCTGGAATTTAGATGGAACACTTAAGCATACACCTGCTGCTTGGGATTTTCCTCATGTAAAACCAGAGGAATGGAATTTACCTCAAGTAAGTACTGATATATGGCAAGGGTTTGTCTTTATAAATATAGATGATAACGCAATGCCACTTTTAGAATACTTAGACCCTGTTCCAGAACATCACGAAAGATGGGATCTTGGTAATTGTAAGAAATCTATTCATGTATCAAAGGTTGTTCCAGGTAATTGGAAAATTGTTCAAGAAGCCTTTATGGAAGCTTTTCATGCTACAGAAATTCATCCCCAGATTATGCCTTTTCAAGCAGATGAAAATGCAAGGTATGATGTTTATGGCGATCATGTAAACAGAAACATTGCGCTTGTTGGAAAGCCAAGCCCTAATTGCTGGGATACAACTGAGCAAGAAATTTTCGATACCATATTTTATGGATCAGGAAGAGTAGAAACAGAGGATAAGATTGTCGTTCCTGAAGGAGAGGAGGCAAGAAAAGTTGCCGCCCAGACTATGAGAGATGCATTTAAAGTAAACGATGGTCATGATTACTCTGATAAATCCGATACCGAAATGCTGGACGCCATAGTATATAATGTATTTCCAAATTTCTCACCCTGGGGTGGTTTTCCAAGAAATCTAATCTATAGATTCAGACCAAACGGTAATCGTCATGATTCATCAATAATGGAAGCTATATTCCTTCAAAGAAATCATGTTGATTCAGCTAAAGAGGAGTCATATGAGCCAATTCCAATTCACTATCTTAATGAAGACGAATGTTGGGATGATGCTGAGGAGCTTACAGGTATTGGGTTTATTTTTGACCAAGACATGGCAAACATACCAGAGTTAGA
>Ga0114997_10003503_pt1 | contig 12307 bp, 10 predicted proteins | sample ArcticOcean_MG_C_2_FD_87045 | JGI IMG/M metagenome (GOLD analysis project Ga0114997, IMG submission 87045) | Marine microbial communities from western Arctic Ocean - ArcticOcean_MG_CB4_136 | ecosystem: Environmental > Aquatic > Marine > Oceanic | place: Arctic Ocean: Canada Basin | collected... | reverse complement strand
GGGTCAGCATCGGAATAAATAAGAAGTGAGTCACCTACACTGTAACCTATATTTCTGTAGTCAGCACCAGTGATAAAAACACCATCGGAAACGCTGTCCACGCTTACTAAGACCGCTTCACCCGGTCCAATGTCAAGTAGGTCAGCGACTTTTTGTGCGGTAGTGTATACAATAGCAGTAGGGTCAAGAGGCCGGGTTTCCGGCTCACCGGGACTGAATACTATTGGCACACATTACCCTCCCTCACTTGTACGGTTCTATACCCCAATCGGGTTCAGTTGGGCCACCTTGATACGGTGGTGTATTCGTTCCACTACTTCTCTCACATTCGGGGCATAAGCCCATATCGTAATATGCGTTTCCTTTGTACAACGCTCGGCATTGTTTACATGTTTTTGTATTATCATCGGTTTGTCCTTCACCTAAAGGTGAGGGGCTTTTGTATGGCTCATCCCATTTACCATCATCATGCGGTTCTTGCGTGTTCGGGTTCCAATCAGCCTTCAAAATACTCCAAGCATCACGCATAGGAACTTGGCGAGAGGTCATTATACGGCGCATGTGTTCAGCCTCCTTATCGGGTTCAAACTCTTCTTCCTCTTCTTCGGGTTTTGTACCGTCACTAAGTTTACCGTCTTCATCAAAAATATCGGGAGTTTTAGGCTTTCCACCACTCATCGCTCGCTCGGTTTCAGCACTTGAAGCATCAGTTACATCATCTATATCGCTTGCAAACTCCGCATCAATTGAGGCTTGCTCGCCCTCAACATCGGGTGCGCTAAGCGACTCTTCCAGTTCTTGCCCATCAAATGGTACACGCTCGCCCATGAACTTGAGTCCATGTTCGTCGGGGTTGTTTACAGCCGAGTGCATCAAAGCATCCCTTGCTTGATTGAACTGTTCACCACCTGCATCTCCACCGGCCTCACGCAATGCGGAAGCGGCTTGCTTGTTAGCCCATTGTTGAAGACGCATTTCTTCACCACCTTCGGTGAGTATTTTCTGTCTATGTGGGCGCATTGCTTTAATTAAAATCTTCATATTGTTCACAGCCTATTTTTTTCGTCACGATTTCCTAAATTGTATTCCATCGGCTTTTCACAGCCGCCACAAGTGGCTCTCCACATAAAGTGGAGGAAGCCGCAATTGACACAGCGTGTACCTGCACCAATGTTAAGTATATCACCAATATCATTGTTTCGGTTACGCTGTTCAGCAGTAACCCCTTTCAATGGCTGGTCTTCGTTAAAAACAGCAGATGAACCGTAGTCGGTATCAACCTTTACGCCTTGCTTATTAGACCTAACAATGTCTGTTAAATCTATTGAGCGCACATCAAATGCCATACTAACCCTCACCCTCAAGCAATTTGATAAGTGAGTAGGATATAGTAGTTTCCTAAGACTTGAATTATCTCGGTATCAATAACACTGCTTGTACTACTTGAATCTGCTACTGCTTGAATAGCGGCACTAATTGCTGTTTGCAAAGTAGCAGGTGTGCTAAACTCTTTTGGCGAGTGCGGTCCGAGAACCTTAACTGCTATTTTAGTTAATGATGCCATAAGTCGTCACCTCAAGAGCGACGACCAATTGCAAGGAAAGTGCCACTTTGTGTAGCCGCAGTGTCAGCAAGTGTTCCATCTGCTAAACCTGTGGCGATACGAATAGTTGTACCATCAATTCTTGTTTGAGGATGGAATAACACACTTTGGACAGCATCTGTACCACCTGTATCTGTGATTGGGGTTTCTGCTAATATTCCAGCAAAGTTCACACCTGCAAAGTCAATAGATGCTAACATGTCGGATAAATCAACTGCATTATCCCCTGCCGCAAATGTTCCAGTGACAATCATTCTGTCACCGAAGTATGTTGGTCTTGGGTCAATTGTAATTGCCATTTAAATCACCTCAAACTACCAGCATCATTAGAACAACTGATTCAGTTGTTCCGCTAACATTCTTAAGTACAAGTGGTGTACGAACATAAAGTGCTACATTATCATTAGTTTGCACAGGTGGAACTTCTGTAAGAGTTATTGATGTTGCGGTAAACTCTTTAATTGTTCCAATATGCGCCCCTTCAACAGTTGTAAGAACATCGTGTTCAGCATGTGTAACAGAAGCAGTACCGTCAACTATTCCTACAGCGTCGGTTATTACCCAATGAGCCGCCATATCCACAGCCTGTCCTGTTACTATTGATTGCATTATCTCCGGGTCAAGTGAGCCGGTGTCTCCTAACCATTGTGCGCTGGTGTGTACAATATCTGTACACGAACCGGAAAGAGTTAGCGTAGCGTTGTCTGTGGCGTTAGACCACTTTGCTACGATTAATCTTGGGTTAAACTTGTTAGAACCATCGGAGTTTGATGCTTTAAACCCTGTAAGGCTACCCGGATATGAACCTCCGAAGCCATCAAGCCACTGTGTTTCATCTTGGTCCACTCCACCCTGCAAAGGCAAATCCATCATTACATGTATTTGTCCAGCCGATGGCGTGTATGTTATCTGTCTTTTCGTAATCGCTACCATATTTTTTCATCTCCTTTATTTTTTCCTATATCCTCACTTAAGGTCCCGGATTGAACCATGACCTCTAAAGAATGTTGTCCAAAGTTCTCCCATACTGCGGTACATACCTTCTTGACCAAGACGATTAATTGCGAATGGGTCGCCGGTTTCAATACCGGATTCAAAGTATTGCGTAGGAATCGCTGTGGAAAAGTACATGTAATCAGTATCTAAGAAGTACATACGGCTTAGGCCATCTGTAGTAATATCCTTAGAAGGAATGATTGGTACACCGTTGTATGTTGCTACAATAAATCCTGCTTCAACACCCGGTACACCCTTAACACCGTTGTAGGTTGGGGTGATGCGCTTCTCTTCCATGAATCTTTGTTGAGATTGTAGGAGTTGTTGTAGGCGCATTAGAGTATCATATCCAGTTAGAATAACCTTTGGATTACCACCTTGTGTCCATGTTGTTTGGAAGATTGAATCCAAATGGTCAAGACTTAAGGTTCTTTGATTTGCTACTGCACTGTCACTACCACAGTTAACTGCGGCATTAGACCATGAGTTTGCACTTCGGTCAACGCTGTAAATATCAAGGTCGCTTGCACCACAGTGGTCTGCGGCGGCACTTCCAGTTTCCATAGAAGTTAGTCCACCACTTGCACCACCGTCGTTACCAGTAACTCGGTCAAGAGACTCAAAGTTATTTCCTGCAACAGTACCTGCGTCTTTACAAAGCATAAGGTTGATAGATTCAGCATGATGCTTACCCATCTCTTCCTTTAGTACTGAACGAATGTCGCCCAGTCCATCATCCTTGTCTGCCAAGAACATTGCTGTCTCGCTCATGTCAAAGGTGTGTACTACAGTCTTTGGCTTTGCGGCGATGTGCTGGAAGGTAGGCTTGCTTGTGTCCGGTAGGGTTGCGTTTTCTGCTACTCCGCCACCAACAGATGCATCCGGGCGTTCAGTGATGACTCTCCATCCACTTCTTTCCCATGGTCGCTTTGGTAGTATGCTAAAAGCGTTAAACTCTTGGTTCAATTGTGACCAAACTTTGCGGCCATATATTGCTTGATATGTTCCAGCAGTTGTACTCATCATTGGTGAGTCTGCCTTGAGTAGTTCACTACCACTGTACGAGTAACCCATTGCGTTACCAGCACCGTAAAAATAGCGTTCCATGTCTGTTACTGTTCGTATGTAATCTCTTGCCATATTTTCATCTCCTTTATTTTTTATTTACTCTTATGCCCCTCGTGTAACCGAGTTGGCAAGACTGTGTACTTCATCCCATGACATATTGCTTAGGTCTTGAGTTGAAGGGATTGCCACATTTGATGTTGATGCAGACTTTTGAATGCTAACACTTTCAGTTGTTAGGTTGTCAATGCGCTCACTAAGTGAGTTGATAGACTTCATAACTTCGCTGATTGGCGCACGAGCGTCAAATTGTGCTTTTGCAATTTCTTGCTTTGCAATATTCTGCTCTTTAGCATATCGGTTTGAGAAGTGACCCTCAAGGTCGCCTCTAAATCCTTGTTCTGTTGCCGCCGCTTTGTAAACTTCATAAGCCGCTTCAATTTCTGCGTTGGAAACATTTGATGGATTAATATATCCTTTAGACAAAGAAACCTTTCCTAAAGCACCAGTAGGTGTTTTACCACCGGATGCTGTGATTGCGTTAATAGCACCAGTTGATGGGCCACCATTTTCTTGTCCACGACCACGAACTTGACCAGCAAAGTATTCTGCGCCGTCAACCGAATCGGGGTTATCAAATCCACCCATCTGTGACTTTTCTAAATTGTCAAAGTGAGTTCTTGCATCACCAGTGTTAACACCGGCAGATTTCAAAGTGTCTTCCATCCAGTTAAGGTATTCAGCAGATATTACATCGCTATATGCACTCTTTTCAAATGGGTTATCTTTCTTATCAGTCATTTTCTCATCATCCTTTTTATCGTCTTTTTCGTCTTTGTCTTTAGAAGCGAATGGGTTTTCCGATTTTTCGTCATCGGAGTCGTCTTTTTCGTCTTTCTTCTCTTGCATAAATGGAGGCAGTTCACCTTTTTCCATTGCGTCAAGTCGTTGTTCAAGCCTATTCATTACATTGTTTAAATCATTTTCTGTCATAGATGTGTCCTCCTTTAAAATACGAAATTGCGCTTCGGGGTTAATACCCTTCTCACAAATCGTAATCTCATGCAGTTCCATTTTACTAATTTCTTGGTAATCACCATGTTCTCCATCGGACTTTCGGACTCTTTTAAAAGCCTGTCCACCGATGGAAAATCCTTGCAAATTACCCTTACGGATTTCTGCTGACACTTCACGAGCCTTCTCTATGTCGTTGCGAAGTGAGACAACTACAAACATGCCAGTGTCATCCACTTCGGATTTCCACATACGGCCATTAGAATCAACATAGGAATCAATTACTTCTCCTACTTGAATATTAGAATGCGCTAATTGTACATTGCGGAACTTCTCACTCTTCATGAATCCGTCAAATGCGTTTTTTAATGCACCACGAGTAATCATGTCGCCTTGCTTGTCCACAAGTTCAACTGATGCATAGCCCGCTACAACTAATTCGTTACTGCCCTTTAGGAGGGCAATACCGGATGTAGGTCGCTTAACGGATAGCATTAACTTCACAACTGCCGGTCATGGTATATAGACAGTTTCCTTCATACTGAAAGTACTGGCTCATCATTACTGTTGTCAAAAACGATAGACTCGTCTTCATCTGTCTTCAATTCTATATGCTTTATTGGTTTTTTCTTATCGTCTTCGGGTAACGGCTTTTTATCGCCGTCATAATCCGGTAAGTTGGATTCTTCTGTTAGCCTTGTAGGACCACTTGGTGATTCTATAGGTGTCCCTACATCTATACCAAGCCCTCTTGGACCTGTCCAAGTTAGTTTTTCCTTTGCTAATTGGTCTAATGCACGAGTTATTATTTCCAATGCCTTCTTTGTAGTGGGTTTTAGCAACCTATCCTCGTCATCTTCATCTAAAATACCAGCCGCTTCCTCTTCTTGTTCTTTCCTATTAGCACCTTCTTCATCCATCTTAACAAGATAACCTTGTAGCATTAAAGGTGCTACTGCTTGCCAGTACGGTTGTAAACTTTCAGCCAAAACTAATGAATAATTAGACTTACATAAGTCACCTAAAGCGGATATAGGGTCATGAATGTACCAATTATCGTTTTCATTGGTTACTTTGTATGACACACTATCCACTTCGTTAAGTAAAATCTTAAGCACCTTGCCATCATAATCAATATCATGCGGTATTAGTATAGGTGTGAAAGACTTAGTAATCAAATCTAATGATTCTGTGCTGGCAGGTCCTTCTCCTTCGCCTTCACTCTCAACTTCCTTTACTTGAACATTGTATATATCACGCTCACCCCTCGTTTTCTTAGTAATTCCTGTAACAGATACTCTTACAATGTCACCTACTTTGAACATTCTTTGCTGTTTATGGGCTGTTCCTACATCCATATAGTCGTTATTTTTGTATGTTATGGCACGATTTCCTATTTCAGTACCGTCAAGAATCGGTCCTGCCCCTAATTGATATGTGTACGGTCCTTTCCCTCTTCTGTCAAGTACTATGAAGTTAAAGTCACGACTTGCACGAAGTAGTAACCATTTTGGATGGCGGCGTTCACCTTTCATATATGTTGATTTATTATCACGAAGTAGTAGTATTGAGTGTTCTTCTTGGAGAAGTTTAACAGCGTCTTCTAAACCTTCGTCATCTGTCATTTTAGTATCATGAGGACCCGGAATGATTACATTTTCATGACTGTCAAACTGCCCTCTTAGAATCTTCATGCGTTCATGTAGTAACATATCGGCTACATTGGTATCGTCATAATTAAGAATGTCAATGATGTTCAAGTCTTCTTCGCCTACTATACCATCTATAGTAAAATTATTTTCATTGAGTTGTTGCAGACTCTCCTTAAATGCCTTCTTTAATCCCACCTTACGATTATTCTCATCAAAGGCTGTGACTTCATTATCGTTTTGTACTATGATGACTCGCTTACCATCGTACCATTTACTTACTACCCAAGAACCACTGAAACCTCTTAATTGCTCAAGGTCGGATAAATCAAATATACGGTGCATAGGTCTTATTGCTGGACTCCATGTTGCATCATCGCTCTTAGCAAGAAGTAAATCGGGATTCAGTAGCGAAGTAATGTATTCACTAATCTCACTCATAGCAATGGTTGATGGGTCTTCGGAAGGTGAAATCCATGTTGATGTATCAAGACTTGTTTGTGCGGTATTTGGATTAGGGTGCGGTATTTCATTTGCCGCTTCTAACACTTGTTTTGTTAACTCCGGTCCATGTATTGCGCTCATTACTTCTTCGGGTACGCTGTGATATAATCCCGCTTCTGTGTTATTACCCACTACAGCATTTCCATCCATATCTGTTTCTATACCGAATGTAGGCTTAGCAATACGACCATGATGTATTACATCGCCGCTTCCAAATGTGGAGTGTAGTACACTATTAACAGGATTGACTGGTCCTACTGGTGTAGGATGCATACCTGTACTTCGTACTATTTCTTGTCTTGGTGAACTATTATCAAAGTTAATTTTACCGGGGTCAAGACTCACTATAGAATCTAAGTAATTTTTTGTTCTTGCGGTAACTTCTTTTTTACCTTTAGCACCGGAAGCCTTGAGTCCTTTACGATTATGTACATCTATATCCCCTGCGTTGTAAAGTTGTAAACCATTATTTAGCATAGCACTACCTTGTTGTTGACTGTTTAACATGTGATGTGCTGATTGAGGTAACTTATGAATAAGATGCGATTTCCAATTCCCTCCGTCGTCTAATGGTCTTTTTTGCGCTCTATCTAATGCACCGTTCAATCCATGTTCAGCAATATCATTAGTTAATTTTTCATGATTAGTCATACTATCTTGTGTCTTAAACTCTAATTCCTCATTCGGTCTTAAAATATCTGTGTTTAAACCACCTTTATCTAACACACCACTTGTTAACAACTGTCTTATAGTTGCTACCTCTAACGGAAGATTTCTTTTAGTGGACTCATCTATGAGTTGTTGTACATGTAATCTCATATTAGCGTTAGTGGTTGAGTCAGTAGGTTTTATTCCTAATCCAGCCATAACTGTGTCTGCATCCATATTACCATCTAACCCAAATCCATTCGCTTCTATAAAATAATCTCGTATACTTTCATGTAAGTTACTCGGCTTTTGCTTTTTTATTTCATCATTAAGTCTATATTGAGTTGTAGTGAGATTATGGCTGTCACTACTCGCCAGTCCTAAATGTATATCAACATCGTGTAATAATTTTTGAGTGTTATAGATAAATTGTTGAGGATTATCGGGATTGAAATGTTCCGGGTCATTTTCCATTATCGCAGGTAGCAACTGTTTACACATTTCCGCTACCGATTGTCTATGTGCTTTAAGTAAACCAAGATTGTCATTATGGTCTTTTTTAGGAAAGCCGGTACTTTTTGAGCCGAGAACCTTTTTCATAGATGCATCTTGTAAATCTCTTAATTCAATTTCGCCCTCACTTATTGCACTTCTAATTTGTAACATCTGTTCATTATCTATTGGTACACCCGATGCGAGCATCTCTTCTAAACTGTTTAGTTTTTCAGTTAACTCATCCTCTTTCTCCATTGCTGGTAGCATCCCTCCAAATCCTAATGCGGCTGTAATCGCATCTGTTGAGTGGGTAGTTAATTTACCCTTATCTGCATATTTTACTGCTGTCATATCTATTTGTTGATGGTTTGGAATATTGTTAACTTTTCTATATTTAGCCTCCACTCTTTCATCATGTACAGTATCTCGGAATCCATCTATCCACTTAGTTAATTTTTCTTTATCCCAATTCCAATTAACTTCATTGGGTAATGATTTTTCTTGCTTATTCTTAATACCCATAAGTGCTTGATAATTTTCATTATTAGGACTCTCTTCTGTATTATGAATAAACTCCATAATATCATTAGGTCTTGTACTCTTAGCGGCTTTTGATACCGCCGTTAATAATCGTATAGATTGTGCATCATTTGCATTTTTAATAAAACGAGTTCTTAGATTTTTAAAGGAGGGTTTAGTAATTGTTCCAAGACCTATAATATCAGCAAAATCTTCATGGTCTAATCCTGTACTAATTGGTAACTTTCCACTTTGTAAATCTTTTAATGTCGCTACAGATTTTTTAGCAGGTTTGTTTGGGTCATGTAGTCTTCCTAAAAATGTAGCAAGAGTATGAGCATCTTTTATGCTTGAGTGCATTATAGTATCACTTGGACTACTTCCGTAATTAGACTGTGGTACACTTCTTCCCATAGGACTATGAGTATTGGTTGAGTGCATAAATCTCATATGCGAACCAATATCTTTCTTCTGTTCAGTAGTTAAGTTCTTTATAGCGTTATTATATTGCGGATTTAACGAAGAAGCATGGGCTGTATAATTGTGTTTACCATCTCCAGTGTTCATCTTTCTTGCTACATTCACCGGAGAGAATATATTTTGTAAGTTTTTGTAGGTATTATTATACACATACTTACCATTTTTGCTTACATTGGGGTCAAAATACCCTATATGATTACTTTGTTCGGGAGAAAAGTGCATCCCTAATATGTTATTTGTAGGATTAGGAGATATTGCATTCTCTCTTGCGCCACTAATATTAAACATTGATGAGGTTAGCGGAAACTCTTTATTAATTTTTTTAGGTTTAACTTGTTGTGTACTATCCGTTATAGCAAACGGATTCATAGGTTCATCTCCACCTCTTGCGAACTTTGGTACATCTAAGTCTTGGTCTTCAATATCTTCATTGTGAGACATACTATGATTTAATTCAGCCCAAGTTGAGTGCGGTACACCAACCCCTCCCCTACCCTTGTACAGTCTATCCCAAAACTGACCCGGACCGTAAGAGTAACCTTTTTCTTTTCTCCAATACGGTGCAGGTTCACTTTCGGGATGAGGACCATGTGGAGATTGTAAAAATGCTACTTCATTACGCATTCTTTTAGCCTGTGATTCGTGTGCGCCATGATGTTCAGCCTCTTCTTCTAAATCATTTATCTGTTCTATAGGTATAATAGGACCATCCATCTCTCCGTATATAGGATGGTCTAACATTGGTTCACGAGTTTTTGGGTCATAACCCGCTAAAAATAATAGGTCTTCAATAGGTAGTCTTGTTTGCTCTATTGATTTTTCAGCATCGTTTTTAAAATGCCTACTTGCACCCATCTTTAAATTACTGTACGAGTAATCTTCTTTCGTTTTTGTTTTTGCTTTATGTAATCCCAAACGAGGTAAATATTGCAACGCCTTTGTTCCACCTTCATCTTCTTCTTCAACACCATGTTTCAAATGTATAGCATCTAAAATAGTTTTTGACATAGGTAGTTGCCCATCGGTAATAGGAGAGTGTGCTAAAGTACCCACTGCTCTTTGATTGAAACGAGCCGCCCCGCCTTTGAAATCTTCATCATTACTTTCTAATTGATAATGTTCGTTTCTTCCTTTTGCACTTCCCTTTCGTAACATGTAATTCATTTCGGGAGTTCTTCTTAGAAGATTATTATGTGCTATACGAGCAGAAGGTATTTTATCACCATTAGGTAATGTAATAGTATCACGACCATCTAAGCCTTTTTCATCATGCATTTGTTCCATAACTGCTGTGCGTTCATCGGGAGTAAACCATTCAAGTCCGTACATGAAACCATCTAATCCTAATCCATGTGGATGTTTTTCACCATTCGCATCTTCTAAATAACCACTACTTTCCCAATCATCTGCTCTTTCTTCAAAATGTTGGTGGCGCATACGATTTTCTATTTCGGATTTTGGCCTACCTTCTTTTTGAAACTTTACCAATAGTTCTTGATTTTGAGCAAACCATCGCTGAAAATCACGATTGTATAAATCAATTTGGTGAGAGTCATTTACACCATTAAGTTTTAATGAGCCTAAGACTTTTGTTTTAGATGAAGTATTGGGTTTTTTTAACCCATGTAAAACTGGACTGTTATTTTTTAATAAATGGCTATGAAATGCTTCTTCCATCTGTTTTTCTTCTTTACCATGTTCTCCTAATGAGTGCGCTTTTAGTACCTCAACAAAGTTAGCCCTACCCGATGATGTGTTTATTCGGCGTAATGGGTGGTTATTTTTATGATATGGAAAATGATGGTCATTGTATGTTGCACCTACTCCTGCTTTGTATGTAGGCCAAACTGCATGAGAATGCTTTACATCAGTTGCCCCCGATAAACCGTCTTTCCAATGGTGATTAGTTAAGTCACTTTTAGTTGGTTTAGTTCCTAATAAAAGCCCCTCGCCTTCTTTTGGAGGTTTTTCAACGAAACTTTCTGTACCTGCATCAAACTCTTGCTCTTCTTCACCCGCTTTAAGAATACTTTCAGCAGTACCTTTTAATGATAATAAAAGCGGGTCGGTAGGTGATTTACTTAATGATGTCCAAGAAATAATATATTCAGCCGCATTGCGTCTTAAATCATATCCATCGGCTAACGATTCTAATAGTTCTTGTTTAGAAATATTAAAGTCTTCATCCATATCTTCACCGCCTTTCATCAAAGCGGAGAAAATTGGTTACAGGCAAAAACATCCATTCCGTCGTGGAGGCCACAGCCGGTTCGTGGCGTTCCACCACAGGTCTTACATGCAACTGGTGCGCCTTGTTCTGCATCTTCACGAAGAGAGGCTTTAGGATTCGCTTTTTTAACTTCGCCACCTGCTGAATCTTCACGCTCAACACCTGTACCAGCGTGTGGATTCATACGACCACCGAGGTTAGATAAGTCAACTTTAGTATCGTGCTTTGCTCGCTTAGGCGCATCTTCAACTTCAATGGTTTTACCGTTTGATGTGTAATATCCACTCTTGGTTTGACCGCCGGATTCAGCGACAAAATGTGGGTTAATATCAGTGATTTTTTCTTTAGGAACAGGTTTTGCGTCAGCCATTGGGTCAGCCTTATACATTTTCATACAACCGCTTGCTTTGCACACTCCGCCTTTTGCAACTTTACCGCCACACTTAGCACAGTCTTTACAGTCGCAATCACCTTTACAGTCACATTTTGCTTTTGTGATATTATTCAATCGGTCATTGATTACTTTAGCCTTCTCAAGTATACGGCTTGTTTCGTAACTCATTTCATTGTATCTTGGTTTCAAACAGTCACATCCTTAACATTTTGGGCCATCTCGTGAATATCATCCCATGATAAATCGTGGAATGCTTCATTGGTTAACGGTACAGATGAATTATCACCCTTCATAATTGATGATGGATTCATGTCGTTACGGAATGGGTCATTTCTTACATCTTCTGTAAGAGGGGTAGTGCTTCTAACTAAGCCCATCTTCTTTAGCATATGTGTAGGATTAGACACCATCTTACGGAGTCTTAAGTTCTCTTCTCTAAGTGCATTAATATTACCATCCATGTCTTCCATTTTGGTAATCAATACATTCATTAATCTATCTGCGTTATTTGCTTCACCCATAATAACACCTCAATTTGAATAGCGACCAAATGTGCCTGTAACACGAGTAAACTGTGAAGGCCTTACACCGTTAGAAATACTTCCCGGTAAACGAGAACCACTTAATGATTGAGAAGAAGTAGGTCTGTTACCAAACTTTAGTACAGGCACTCCACCTGCAAAAATATCGTTTGGTCCGACAGATAAATC
>Ga0114997_10003501_pt1 | contig 12310 bp, 13 predicted proteins | sample ArcticOcean_MG_C_2_FD_87045 | JGI IMG/M metagenome (GOLD analysis project Ga0114997, IMG submission 87045) | Marine microbial communities from western Arctic Ocean - ArcticOcean_MG_CB4_136 | ecosystem: Environmental > Aquatic > Marine > Oceanic | place: Arctic Ocean: Canada Basin | collected... | reverse complement strand
GCTATTGCTGCTAATCCTGCTCCGATCATTTTTGCTGCTTCTAATTCCATTATATCCTCCTTATGTTAGTTAATGGTGTAAATTTAATGCATCATTTAAATAGATGCAGGTTAATATTGCAAAAACATACGCTTGAAGAAAAGCAACTAGTATCTCCAAACCAGTTAGTGCAACCGAAAAACTCAGTGGAAGCCATCCACCAACTATTCCAAGACTTATTACAAAGCCTCCGAAAACTTTCATCATAGTATGACCAGCCATCATGTTTGCAAATAAACGAACAGAAAGACTTATGGGTCTACTTAAATAAGAAATAATTTCTATAACAACGATCAACGGTAAAAGAATCACCGGCACTCCACTTGGTACAAATAATTTTAGATAACTTAGTCCATGTTTCATAAAACCTATGACTGTCACACCAATAAATATAAATGAAGCCAAAACAAAAGTTACAATGATGTGACTAGTTACCGTAAATGAGTAAGGAATCATTCCAAACATATTACAAAATAGTACAAACATAAAAAGTGAAAATATAAATGCAAAATATGGTTTTGCCTTTGATCCAGCAGTATCGCTAATCATTTTTGAAACAAAGGTGTAACTTAGTTCCCCTAAAAGCTGAACTTTGCTAGGTAGTAAAGAGTTTTTTTTTGATCCAAGGTTAAAAATTAATAGTATTGCTAAAGAGCTGATTACCATAAACAAGCTTGCGTTTGTAAATGATATATCTACCGTGCCTAATTTAATCTCTGGACCAATTCTGTAAACTTCAAATTGATGCATTGGATTTGTTGTCATAATTTTTTAAATCTATCTTTGCATATTTTTTGCAGATCGGAATACATTTATAATACCAGCAACCACACCTACAAAAAAAAATATTAATATTAACCAGGGCTTAGTACCAAAGGTCTTGTCTAAAATAAACCCTATAATTGTCCCAACTGCTACCGCAGACACTAATTCTGTGCTTAATTTAAAGGCAGTTCCGATAGAAGAGGGTGGTTCCTTATTTTTATATAGATTTCTCTTTGAAACTTTAGATTTTGCAATCTCTAAGCGAGTTTTAAATGGATCTTTTAGCATTTAATTATTATGCCACCATACTCTCAGCTTTTTGTAAATCAACAGCAACTAACTGACTAATGCCCTTTTCGGGCATAGTTACGCCATACAGTCTGTTCATTTTTGACATAGTCAGAGCATGATGAGTAACTATTATAAATCTTGTATTAGTAATTTTGGTTAATTCTTCTAACAAACTGCAGAATCTAGTAACATTAGCATCATCGAGCGGAGCATCAACCTCATCAAGAACACATATTGGAGAAGGGTTAGTTAAAAAAACTGCAAAAATTAACGATAATGCCGTTAGAGCTTGTTCGCCACCAGAAAGTAAAGTTATAGATTGAAGTCTTTTTCCAGGGGGGCTAACTAACATCTCAAGTCCTGCTTCAAGCGGGTCCTCCGAATCTACGAGTTCAAGTTTTGCACTGCCACCATTAAATAACTTTGTATAAACTTCTCCAAATTTTCTATTAACTCTATCAAAAGCTTCTAAAAGTCTTTCTCTGCCTTTTTGATTTAATTCATTAATACTTTCTTTAAGTTTAACTATAGCAGTAGCTAAATCTTGACGATCTTGTTCCATTTTTTTAATTTCTATTTCGTATTTATTTGTTTCTTCATTTGCACGCAAGTTTACCGATCCTAGTTTTTCTCTTTCTCTCTTTTTTTTATCTAGTTGTTCTTCTTGAGTTACGGCATCAGGTAATTCTTCAATTTTATCAAGATTTGAATTTGTAAGCACTTCATCTTCTTTTAGATTTAGCTCTGTATAAACTCTTTCCAGGAGGTCAGCGCGTCTTTTTTTTAAGCCATCAATTGTTGCGCCCGAGCTTGCTTTACGTTCTCTTATTTTAATAGATTTTTCTTGGACTTCATTTAGTTCTAATCTTAAAGTGTTAATCTTTTTATCTGTTTTTTCTATAATAATTTCATTTTCAATTTTTTCTTTTTCAGAAATTCTTAACCCCTCAGAAGTTTGCCCCTTTTTTTCTGCTTGTACCTGAGGTTGTTTATCAAGTTTATTTAATTGAGCTGATAATTTATTTTTTCGATCAGTTAATTCATTTACCATCTTTTCAGAATTTGAGAGTAAATTTTTCCAACTTTCAATCTCTGTTTCAATAGTTTTAATTCTTTCATTTCTTTTTATAGATTCTTTTTTTATAGACTGGTTTTTACTAAAACTATCTGCATATTTTTCTTGTAATAATTTTATATTTTCATTTTTTTCATTAATACTCGAAAGTTTCTTTTTACTGTCTTCATCCTTTAAGTTGTTTAAAAAATCATCTATTTCAATTTGGCACCTATCAAGTAAGACAAGACCCTGATTTACTTCATTATTATTTATTAACTCTTTTGCTCTTTCAATAGTATTTCTAACACTTTTGATAGGACCTATGCTTATATTTATATTTCCATCAGCAAAAATATTAATAATTTCATCAACATTTTGCTGTTCTTCTTTTAACTTTTTTTTTGCTGATTCAAGGTCTTCATTAGACATTTTTTCTGTCTCAAAATATTTAGAGTCTATTTCAATTAGTTCATTTTTTTCTTCTTTTAACCTTTTTTCGTTGGAATTAGCATCAATTACGATACCTTTTTCTCTATCTGTATCCTCTTCGATTGTACCTAGGGATTTTTTAACGTTTTCTATTTCATCTTTTGTTCTCAAGTTTTCCTCATCTAAATTTTGAAGCTCTAAGTTAAGACGCTGTATTTTTGATAGAGTTTCTATATTTTTTTCTCTTAATGGGATTATCTTATCTTCTTCATTTGTTATTAAAGTTTCAAATTTATTAATTTGTGTATTAAAGTTTCCGACTTCATTTCCAGCCTCATTGTTAATTTCATTTTCTAAATTAATTTCTTGATCTATATCTTTAAGTCTTAAATAATATAAACCAGCTTCAATTTTTTTGATTTCTTCTGAAATAATTTTATATTTTGTTGCTTCTTCAGCTTGCTTTTGAAGATTTGCTAACTGTTTTTCTTGTTGTCTCCTAAGCTCATCGGCTCTCTTAAGATTATTTTCAGCTGCACTCAATCTAAGCTCAGCCTCATGTCTTCTTACGTGTAGACCCGCAATACCAGCTGCTTCTTCTAAAATTGCCCTACGATCTGCTGGCTTTGCTGTTACTAGCGCACCAATACGTCCTTGACTAATCATAGATGGAGAATGTGCACCAGTAGATAAGTCAGCAAAAAACATTTGAGCATCTCTAGCCCTTACTTCTTTATCATTAATATAAAATTTCGAACCTTTGTCTTTTTCAATTTTTCTTCTTATTTCAATATGGTTTAAATCTTTATACTGTACAGGGGCATCATTATTTTGATTTTCAACACTAACAGAAACTTCTGCAATATTTTTTGATGGCTTATTTGAAGTTCCTGAAAATATTACATCTTCCATTCCAGATCCACGCATACTCTTTGCCGACGTTTCTCCCATTACCCATCTTAAAGATTCTACAATGTTTGATTTTCCACATCCATTGGGACCAACAATTCCAGTAAGGCCTTCTTCAATTAAAAAATTAGTTTTTTCAGCAAATGACTTAAATCCATTAAGTTGGATTTTTTTAAACTCCATAGATTAACTTATATCAGTTTTTCTAGAGTTTTTTTCAAATTTTTATAATTTATAGCTTTATCAAACTTTTTATCGTTAATTATTATCGTAGGAGTAGAATTAACTTTAAATTTTTTAACACCGTCGATTCGATCATTTAAAACATAATCCTCTATACTTTTGTCACTTATGCATTTTTCAAAATCTATATTAATACCCTCATCTTTTAAAAGCTCCCTTAAACGAATATTTATCTCTTCTATAGTTTCTCCTTTTGCCCATTTTTTTTGGTTAGAAAATAAAATATGTAATAAATCTGATTTTCCATCATTATTACATTGAGCAATTTTTGAAGCATTAAATGCAGCTATATCCAAAGGAAAATGTCTAAATTCAATTTTAACCAAACCCTTGTCTATAAATTCCTTTTTAAGTTTGGGGTAAATGTTTTTATGAAAGTCGGCACAATGACCACATGTCAAAGACTCATAAGTAATTATAGTAATTTTGGCGCTTTCCTTGCCCTCAAAAATTCTTTTAACCTCCATGTTATTGTCGGCGAATAGATTTATACCAAAGCCAACAATCAAAATAAATAATAATAAAGTTATCTTTTTCATCTCTGTTTAAAAATTTTAGTTAATTCAAGTAATGATTTTTTAATTTTTTCGTTTTTAATATCTTTAATTCTATCTGTATATTTATTGTTTGTCACACTATTATTATTTTTATCTATTTTTTTAAATTCAGTTTGAGCATCATCAAAGCTAATAAATTTTAATTTCTCAACAACGGCGTATCCAAAGAAGTTATTCATTTTATCAATTATTTGTTTTTTTGAATATTCTAAATCTATCTCATGTCCTCTTTTAACCATTATCTGAAGTGTACTAACACCAAACTTATTAGAATTTTTAAATGATTTTGGATAACATATTTGAAAAAGATCATCACCGACTATGTATTTCCAGCTATTTAGAGTTTCAGAGAAAATATGACCTTTTTTTTTAATTATCTTTTTAATATTTTTTGGCAAAGTGTCTTTAAAGGATCTTAAGCCTTGAAAGGTTTTCTTTCTCTGCTTAATATTATTTTTATAAGACATATTAATAAACTGATGATAACAAAAAAAATTCTTTATTGGTACGATAATAATAAAAGATCTCTTCCCTGGAGAAACAAATGTTCAGCAAAGCAAAAAGAGTATTTTACACTTGTAAGTGAATTTATGCTTCAGCAAACGCAGGTAAAAACAGTCATTCCCTATTTTAATAATTTTTTAAAAAATATTCCTAACTTCCAAACTCTTGCAAAAGTTAATGAAAGTAAACTTTTAAAATATTGGCAAGGTCTTGGTTACTATTCAAGAGCTAGAAATTTAAAAAAAAGTGCAAAAATGATTATTGACAATTATAAGGGTAAACTTCCAAATAATTTTGAAGAATTAAAAAAATTACCTGGAGTTGGAGATTATACTGCAAATGCAATATTGGCCATTGTTTTTAATAAACCAATTATTCCTTTAGATGGAAATATAGAGAGGGTATTGAAACGCATTTTAAATCTAAAAACAGAAGAAGAAATAAAAAAAAAAAACTTATATAAAAAAAAATATATATTTGGACAAACATCCAGATCAAGTGATTATGCTCAAGCTTTAATGGAAATAGGTGCACTATTATGTAAACCAAAAAATCCTAATTGTGAAAAGTGTCCAATAACCAAAAATTGCCTGTCATTCAAAAAAAAAAACTTTGAAATTAAGAAAAAAGATAAAAAAATTATAGATAAATTTTATCTTGCTACTCTCTATAAACATGATGATCAGTTCTTACTAATTAAAAACAATAAATTTAAATTTTTAAAAAATTTATTTATTTTTCCGATGAAAGAAATAACTCAGGCAGACTCATTGTTAAAATTAAGTAAGAAACTTAATGTTAAAATGTCAAATATGAACATGAATATTTCTATAGATTTTTCAAATATTAAAAATAAAACTAAAAATGGTTTGTGGATTGAAAAAACAAAATTAAAAAACTACATGATACCAACATTTACAAAAAAAATATTTGCTTCAGTTAAGCAAAACTTATGAAAAAAATAGCAATAATAGGTGGGGGAATTTCAGGCTTGTATATTGCTAGTTTATTAAAACAAAACATTAATTATGAAATCACAGTTTACGAAAAAAACAATTCTGTAAATTTAGAAAAAGGATATGGTATTCAACTTTCGGTTAATAGTGTTAGATTGTTAAATAAGATAGGTTTTCAAAATGTTGCTTTAGATGACAAATTTTATCCTGGTAAAGTAGATTTTTATTCTTTGAAAAATAAAAAAAAAATATGCGATTTAGATATATCAATTTTTAACGATTCTGAAGCAAAGTATACAACCCTACAAAGGTTTACTTTAATAAATTTCTTAAAAAATAAACTTTCCACTAATTTAATAAATTATAATAAAAAAGTTATTAAAATTAACCATGAGTCAGAAAAAATAGAAGTAGTATTTGAAGATAACTCGTCAATTGAATGTGATTATTTGATCGTATCAGATGGAATATTTACAAAAACTAAATCATTAATTGCAAATAAGGAAATTAAACCAAAGTACTTTAATTCTATTGCGGTGAGAGCAACTATTGATGAAAATCAACTTCAAGAAATTGATTTCAATAGTATATCTTTATTTCTGGGATCTAATTTGCATTCAGTAGTTTATCCAATTAACAAAAACGGTAAGTTTAATTTTATCAGCATTCTTAGAAAAGGACTAAGTAGCCAAGAATTGGCAGATTATACTTTATTTGATAGTAAGGATTTTATTTCATCTGCTTTGTTAAAAATATCAAAACAGGTAGACCCCAATATCATTCAAAATTTAAAAGATATTAAGTGCTTTCCTATCTTTGTGAGTTCAGAAATATTTCAGCCAAAAAATAAGAACATATTTCTTATTGGAGACGCATTCTTTGCTTTTCCGCCAACTTTTGCACAGGGTGCTTCACAATCAATTGAGGTTGCTCACGAATTATATAAGAATTTTGAAAATGAAAATAGCCAACTCAAAAATGAAAGAATTAAAAGAACAAAGATGATTGATAGGAGATCAAGGCTAAATTTCTTTGCTTTTCACCTCTCCAATCCATTGATGAGTGCAATTAGAAATTTATTAATGAAGTATTTAGTTAAAAATAATAAATTTATTAATAGTTATTTGGGTAAAATTTATAAAAACTAATTATTAGCAATTAATCTTTGTCTTAAAATATCTATCGGAACAGTCACGCCATTTATATTACAATGCCAATAAGTCCAGCCATTACAGCTTTCAGAGCCAAGAATAGTTGCTGCTACTTTATGAATTGATCCTTCGGCTTGATTATGTTTGATGCTTCCATCGGCCAAAATTTTAGCCATAATTTTTTTCTTTTGATCAAAAATACTTGTTCCTGGCTTAATAATTCCCAACTCTACCAAAGATCCAAAAGGTATTCTTGGTTTAGATCTATTATTTTTAAGAGTATCTAAGAAATCATCTTCTATAGGTTTTGTATTTTTTAATCTTACTTTCGCAGCTTTAAAATAATTTTTTTCTTTTTCTATTCCACAGTAATTTCTGCCTAATTTTTTAGCTACAGTGGCTGTAGTTCCGGATCCTAAAAATGGATCTAGAATCATGTCACCTTTATTTGAAGATGCCAATAGCACTCTATGAAGTAAAGATTCTGGTTTTTGAGTAGAGTGAACTTTTTTACCATTTTTTTTTAATCTTTCAGCTCCATTGCAAATAGGTAAATTCCAATCTGATCTCATTTGAAGATCGTCATTTAAACATTTTAATGATTGGTAATTAAAAGTGTATTTAGATTTCTCATTTTTAGAAGCCCAAATTAAGGTTTCGTGTGCATTTGTAAATCTTGTTCCTCTAAAGTTAGGCATTGGATTTTTTTTGTTCCAAATAACATCATTTAAAATCCAGAAGTCTAGATTTTGTATTGCCGTTCCTACTCTAAATATATTGTGATAGCTTCCAATAACCCAAATTGCACCATCTTTTTTTAAAACTCGCTTACATTCCTTTAACCAAGCAACTGTGAATTCATCATATTTTTTAAAACTTTCAAATTGATCCCACTTATCATTAACGGCGCTGACTTTGCTTCTATCAGGTCTTGTAAGTGAATTTTTTAATTGTAGGTTGTATGGTGGGTCAGCAAAAACTAAATCAAAAGTTTCGCTTGGAATTTTTTTTAATTCCTCAAGACTGTCACCATTAATAACCTTATTTTTGAAACTATTTTCCATTTTATATAAAACAATTAGACTCCAAACAGATTCTAGGGTCAACCACAGATTGAATTAATTGGATTCTATTTGTGGTTAGATTTATTTAAGAAACCAGATGTTGTGTTGTTATATGTAAAACTTATTTCAAATTAGAGATAGGGGAGAATGTTTTTCGATGATATTTGGTAATACCAAACTTCTTAATAGCTCTTAAGTGTTCTTTAGTTCCATAGCCAGAGTTAGTGTCCCAGCCATAATTATTAAATTTTTTAGAAAGAGTTGTTATAAATTTATCTCTACTAACTTTTGCAATAATAGAGGCAGCCGAAATACTAGGAATTTTTTGATCACCTTTTATGATATATTTTAAGTTATATTTTTTGAGATCTGGCAATTTATTGCCATCAATTAAAACAAGTGTAGGTTTTTTTTTAAGTTTTATTATAGCTCTTTTCATTGCAAGTAAGCTTGCGTGTAAAATATTTATTTTTTCAATTTCTTTAACAGAAGCTTGACCTATAGCCCAGAGAGAGTTTTTTTTAATATAAGAAAAAAGCTCTTCTCTTTTATGTCTAGATAAACTTTTTGAATCTTTTAATAATTTTTTATTAATTGACTTATTTAGTATAACAGCTGCTGCATAAACTGGAGCAATTAAGCTACCTCTACCGACCTCATCAACTCCTGCAATTATTTTTTTCATTAAATAAATAAGAAATAATAGATTAAAAAACCAATTATTAAACCTTTAATAAATGTTAGCCATAAAATAAAATAATCAGAAAGATTAAATTTTTCTTTGCACCAATTTATATATTTCTTATGTAATTTTATCATCAATAAAAATTAGACTTTTAAATTTAATTCATTTATTTTTTTTTTAATTTTTTTTAGATCTTCCCAAGAATATTTTTTATTTTCAGGAACTCTTAAAAGATAAGAGGGATTAAAAGTGATAATGACATTATAATTTGTATTTTTTACTATAGTTTCTTTCCACTTGCCTCTTTCAATGGAAATCTTGGTATTTAATCCGGTTAAAGCTTCCATTGCCGTACTACCCATTAGTATTATTATTTTTGGTTTAATGATTGAGATATGCTTTTGAAGATATACAGAATATCTTTTTATTTCTATAGATGTTGGTTTGCGGTCTTCAGGTGGTCGAAAATTAACAGCATAAGTGGAGTATAAATTTTCTTTTTTAATATTAATTGCAATAAGCATTTTTTTTAAAAGTTTACCAACCTCACCCATGAATGTTAAGCCAGATTTTTCTTCCTCAATACCTGGAGTCTCACCTATCAACATTATTAAACTATTAATATTTCCATCACCCAAAATTAACTTCGAAGAATTATTTTTTAAACTACAATTTTCAATTGAATTTATCTCAGTACTTAATTGAGCAAGCTCTTTATTTTTATCAACATTTTCTTTATTTAAAGTAATGTGAGTATTATTTAATCTATTGATTGGGTTTTCATTAAAAAGAAAGTTCGATTCTATCAAGTTAACTAATTGTAAGTCATAATTGGTATTTTGATTTATTACTTTTTTAGACATAGAATAGTTTTATGTTTGTAAAATATTTTAAGTTAATTTTAATTTTATTATTTTTTTATCAGAACCCATTATACTCCAAAAGCAAGGATTTAAAGGATTTTAATTCAAATTATTTTTCAGGAGTAGTTACTTATAAAAACAATTCAGATGCTTTAGAATTTTTTAAATCTTCAAAGATTTTATTAAATAAACATGATCCTTATCTTAAAAAATATATCCACTCTTTAGTATTAGAGGGAAATGTAAAACAGGCTGTAAATGAAATTAAACAAAATTTAGAAAAAAATAACTCAAGGTTTTTTGAAGCAAGTTTAATGCTGGCAATAGATAGCTTAAAAAAAAAAGATTTTAAAAAGAGTAAATTTTATATTGATCAATCTTATAAATTTATTAATAATGATAGAATCTCATTATTCATTTACGAGTCCATTAAACAATACATAGATGTATTTCAGAAAAGTAAAATTATAAAAACAAAAAAAAATTTTGGAAATTTATCGCAAATAAATGAAATTTTTCAAAAATGTTATTTAGATAATAAAAATACAGAGGGTAACTTTAAAAATTTAATAAATAATATTAATGACAGATCTTATTCAAGGTATACTTTTTTTTTGATTAATTACTTAATTGAAAATAACAAGTTTGATGAAGCAAAAAAAATAACTAATAAATTAAATTATTTAAATAGTTCATTATTAATATCACAAGGAAAAAAATGGACAGAAGAAAAACAATTTAATGAATTCAAAAAAATTTTTTCATGTAAAAATTCCAATGATGTTCTAAGCGAATTTTTATTTTTAATTGCAAATCTATATTCATCGCAAAATGAATATGAAAAATCTAATTTTTATTTAAATATTTCTTACTACTTGAATCCTAAATTTAGATTTAATTTAACTTTGTTAGCTGAAAATTATTATTTAAATAATAATTATAAAAAAGCTAAAGAAATTTTAGAATATTTTAATGAAAAAGATGATTTTTATTATTGGTATAAATTAAAGAAACAGGCGCAAATAATTTCTAAAGAATTAAATAATGAAGAATCTATAAATTTTATTAATAATAAGTTTAAAAAAATTAAGAATCCATCTATAAAATTGTTTTTTGATATCGCTAATTTAAATAAAAATTCAAAAAAATATCAAGATGCAATTGATTATTATAGTAAGATTATTTCAAAGATAGATCTTAATTCAATTTTTTATCCTGAAATTTTATATAGAAGAGGAAGTAGCTATGAAAGAATGGGAGATTATTTAAATTCAGATAAAGATTTATTAAAATCCTTAGAAGTTAATCCTGATGATGCATACGTATTAAATTATTTAGGTTACTCGTGGTTAGAACGGAATTATAAAATTGATACTGCACTTCAGATGCTTCAAAAAGCTTATGCAACAAGAAATAATGATCCTTACATAATAGATTCTATTGGCTGGGCTTATTACCTGGTTGATGATTTTTTAAAAGCTGAAAAATTTATAAAGAGAGCAGTAGAATTAATGCCTGAAGACCCAGTTGTTAATGATCATTATGGGGATATTCTTTGGAAATTAGATAGAAAAATTCAAGCAAGATACTTTTGGACAAGTGTATTGAATTTGAAAGAAACAGATAATAAAATGAAGAAAGATATTAATATTAAATTAATTGAGGGTATAAAAAAATCATAAGTTATGACTTCATTTAAGATTAAGTCATACGCAAAAATAAACCTTGCACTAAACATTACAGGAAAAGTTTTAAAACTACATAAAATTGAAAGCATAGTTTGTTTTATTGATTTGCATGATTTAATTTATGTAAAATTAACAAACACTAAAAATCACAAAATATCCTTTGAAGGAAAATTTTCAAAAAACATTGGTAAAAAGAATACAGTTTCTACTTTGTTAAAATTATTAGATCAAAAAAAAATGCTAAATAATAGAAAATTTAGAATAAAAATTATTAAAAATATACCACAACAGTCTGGAATGGGTGGGGGATCAATGAATGCATCAAGTCTAATAAACTTTTTTATACTAAAAAAAATAATAAAAATTAACAAAGAAGAATTACTTAAATTAACTAAATCAATAGGCTCAGATGTTGTTTTAGGATTAAACCCAATAAATACTATTTTATCTTCTAGTGGTAAAATTAGAAAATATAAAAAACAAATTCAGTTTCATACTCTAATTGTAAAGCCAAATTTTGGTTGTTCCACTAAATATATTTATTCAAAAGTTAAATCTTTTTCAAAACCACAATTTAATTTTTCAAAAAAATCTATGTTTAATAAAAGTTATTTACAAAACTTAAATAACGACCTTGAGTTAATTGCACTTGAAAAATACCCCGAACTTAAAAAAATTAGATTATTTTTATTGACTATTCCAAATATAATTTTTGTTAGAATGTCAGGTTCTGGATCATCATTTGTGGCTTATTTTCATAGTAAAAAGACTTGTAGTATTGCATTAAAGCAATTTAAGAGAAAATTTAATAGTCTCTGGTGCATTGCATCAAAAACTATATAATTTTTTTTTTTTATGTTATATGAAATTAATATTGGGGCTTAGCCAAGCGGTAAGGCACGGGTTTTTGATACCTGCATCCTAGGTTCGATCCCTAGAGCCCCAGCCAAATATGAATACTTTAATAAATAAAATTTTTTTTAGATCTGAAAATCTTAATTATATAAATTTAAGCTTCAAGAAAATTAAAAAAGAAACAGAAGTAAAAAAAATATTTAATGCAATAAGTTCATTTTCAGAAAATAGTGAAATTCGATATGTTGGAGGTT
>Ga0114997_10003498_pt1 | contig 12317 bp, 24 predicted proteins | sample ArcticOcean_MG_C_2_FD_87045 | JGI IMG/M metagenome (GOLD analysis project Ga0114997, IMG submission 87045) | Marine microbial communities from western Arctic Ocean - ArcticOcean_MG_CB4_136 | ecosystem: Environmental > Aquatic > Marine > Oceanic | place: Arctic Ocean: Canada Basin | collected... | reverse complement strand
GAGGAATGTCCTTTCTAAAAGATATATATAAAATGTACGAATATTATAACAGTTGGTTTCAGAAAAAAAATGAAACATCAACATTAACACAAAAAGAAATAGAACAATACTATGGGAGTATTTAAGAATATTAAAGACGGTTGGGGTAATTATCTTAATCTCTCTTTTTATAATAGACAAGATACTTCACCAGAAATTATAGCAATGGCTGAGGATCGGGCTGAAATTTGTAGGATTTGCCCCTCGCTTATTCCATCTGGTTTATATACTATAATTAAAACGATATTACCTGACGGCAATGCTATAGAGGAACTTTCTCCAGAAAAATTAGATGGCGATAAAATTCAAGGATATAAATGTGGAGAATGTGGTTGTGGTTTTCCTGCAAACGTATTCGCGCCTGGTAAGAAATGCCCATTGGGTAAGTGGTAAAAGTTTTTGAAAATAAGTGCATGAAAGTTTTTTATTTCGTGCTTTATTGATTATATTAAACTATAACGAATTAAAATAAATAAACTATGGAAGACGAAATGATGGAGTTTGAAGAAGAGATGTACTCAGAAGAGGTACAATCTCAAATCAAGGACAACTTAGCTAGAAAGAATTATGCTGTTATAATATCTGGCGATATTGACTTTAGTGATTATCATGGAGCAGATAATCAGAAAGAAATTGGAAAGACTCTAAATGATATGATAGAGCATTTCACTGATACTGAAGAGTATGAAAAATGTGGAAAAATACTTAAGGCTCTACGATGCGTTGAAGGACAGTTAACTGTTGTATAATAATATGGATATATAATACCTATGGAAGATATATTAGAACGCATATTAACTCAACTTACTAGAATCGCTGATTGTTATGAAAATACAGAGAAGCGAGAGATTAATGAAGCTCGTAATAGAAACAAGAGAGTTCGAGAACAAAGAACTACAAGTAATAAGAATCTTAAGAAGGCTGGCAAATAGTCATGTCTTATTATGATATTCTCAAGATAAATGAGAACGCAACCCAAGATGTCATTAAAAGGGCGTATCGCAAATTAGCGAAACAACACCATCCTGATACAAAGTCTGGTAATGCTGATAAGTTTAAAGAAGTTTCTGAAGCTTATGAGCATTTGGGGGATGAACTGAAACGCAAAAAATACGATACTGCTCGTCAAATGAGCGGTGGAATAGATGGCGAATTTTTTAACCGATTCAGAAATAGTCCAGATTTTGCAAGTATGTTCGATGGGGTTTTTGGGACTAGAGCGAAGGGACCAGATATGATAGTGTCTATTCAACTTACGCTTAGCGATGTATATTATGGAACTGAAAGACTTATTGATACGGGACATACCAAATTCAATCTGAAGATTCCTAAAGGAATTGGTAATGGAAATAAGTTAAAACTGAAAGGAAGGGGAGGTGTTCACCCCATGAACTCTACTGCCCCCAGAGGAGATATAATAGTTACGTGCCATGTATTACCGAGCTTAGATGTCATTGTAAATGGTAGCGATATCTGGTTTGACGTAGACTTGCCATTTTATGATTTATTGTTAGGTACTTCAGTTACTATAACAACGCCGTTTTACTCTATTAATGTTGATGTACCTAGGGGTTCATATAATGGAAAGGTACTTAGAATTAAAGGTCAAGGAATACCAATATATAAATCAGAAGGATATGGTAATTTGATGGTGAAGTTAAATGTAATAAAGACTGAGCTAAATGAAGAACAATATAACCTTATTGAACAAATAAAACTAATAGACAAAAATAAATAATCGATATGGCTGACGAAGATGACATGGATTTTGAATTTGAATTTGAACCGGATGATAGTTGGGATTCATTGGATTATATAGGTGACGTGATGGCTGATTCGCGACGGATGATGATGGATGTTGTCTATTCCTCGATAATAAATAATGAGCATGGCGTCGTGAATAGTCTTTCTAAAGTAGATAGAAAGGTAGGAGCAATCAAACATGTTCTCGAGTTCTTTGAGGAGCTTGAAGATTACGAGAAATGTGCAGCACTCAAAAAAGTAATAGAAAAAATAAAATAAAATATGCTAATAGTAAAGGTAGCGAATGGTAAAATTGACAAAGCAGTAAAACAAATGAGGCGAAAGGTCAATAAAACAAAGTTGAAACGCCGCCTGGTAGAAAATAAATATCACACAAAAAAATCTGAAAAGAACAGGCTAAAAATACGAAAAGCAAAGTATATTCAAGGTAAACAAAATGAAGCAGAAGACTAATATAATATAATACTTTTTTGTTGACATACCCTCATATTTGCTTAACCATACTATGATTTCAAATATATAAACTGTAAAAGAAAATTATATTCGATGAAAGAGAAAGAAGAGAACCGTGATTCTCTCATGAGATCAAGTTATTATATAGTCACTAGAAACTTTACGAAAACCGTCAATAAATTTATTGTATTTAAGGATAGCGATAGGAGTATTGAAATTCAACACGGGATCGGGCATAGAAGTAAGTTTGTGGATATGATGATAGATTATTTTGAGAAAATGGAAGAGTATGAGAAGTGTGAGAAGCTACTAAAACTTAGAGAGCTTATTATAATGGCGGGCGATTAAGCCTCCATAAAAACATTTAGACAATGAGTAAGAATAAATCTAGTAAGAATACCGAATTAACTACACAAACTCCACGAAGAAGACACGTTAGAGTTAAAGTTGAACACATGCAACATGTTAAATTAAGACAATCACAGGAGAGATACTCAAAAACGATAGAAGATAATGATGTGACTTTTTGTCATGGACCTGCCGGAACCAGTAAAACGTTCACAGCATGCTACACTGCGCTAAAAATGCTCGCAGAAAAGAAAATCAGACAAGTAATTTTATGTAAACCTATTCAAGAATCTGGTGAGAAACTTGGGTTTTTGCCAGGTGGTATAGAAGATAAAGTTGACCCATATATGCAGTCATATGTTTCTAATCTTAAGAAAATAGTAGGCGAAGAAATCACAGAGAGATTGTTAGAACGAGGAATTATTGTATTTAAGCCGCTCGCGTACATGCGGGGCGATACATTTGATGATTGTTTGATGATTTTAGACGAAGCACAGAACGCGACGTTTAAACAATTGATGCTATTTATTACAAGAATGGGTAAAACATCCAAAACCTTGATCACAGGAGATATTAGTCAATATGATATACCAAAGAAAAGCGCTGGACTTCCCGGTTTTATTAAGTTAATGTGTGGGATTGATGGTGTAAAGAACTTTGAGTTTACTGAAGATGATATCGTAAGAGCTGAGATACTTAAGAAGATCGTTAAGAAGTATGATATGTGGAAGGCTGATAACGAGTAATTGTTAATAACTTTAGTGAAAATAAGTGCATAAAAGTTTTTTATTTCGTGGGTTAAGTGTTATATTTATACTATAACAAACAAACAAATAATAAACACTTATGAGAATGCAAAATTTAGTAAACAAAAACATCGTCCTTTTAGACGAAAACATCTTCACAATCGACGCGCTTAGCCAATATACATCTGGTAAATTCAGACACATCGTTAAGACCAAACTAGGTATGACTTGTTGCGATGCAAGAGGCTTCGAAAATGAAAGAATGATGAAGCATCCAGAATCTGCTATCAGTGGATATAACAGAGGAGCCCTACAGACTGTACAATTTCAACCAGAAGGTTCATCAATATGGTTAACCATCTTTAGTAGAACTGGTAAAAAAGTAAAACTAATCGACGAGTCTATACTAGCTGATCTAACAGTAGGAACTATCAATGGAATGTACGACAAAACAAATCTGATGTGCATGCATCAATATAAAGCTGTTAAATCTACATCTTGGGCAAGTATGGCCTTTGTAATGAACAGTAGGACTAAGGCTGCAGAAAATGCCTTCACGACGTTTTCCGTATCCCAAACTAAACATTAAACTGTTAATAACTTTTTGAAAATAAGTGCGTCTAGATTTTTTATTTCGTGCTTTATTGATTATATTAAACTATAACAAACAAACAAAAACAATATGAACTACTTCCTATCTAGTAACTACAAAAACATCCTGACGTTTATGATATCAACCTGTATATTATACCTTACAGGTACGGGAATCATCTTAGATTACATCGACTTTAGCGATCCACTTGGAGAATTGGCGGTATTCATGATTTCTGCAATGGCAGCGATACTATCATTATCTACATTAACCTTTAAAAAATAACAAAATGGACCGGTAGCTCAGCTGGATAGAGCACCTCCCTTCTAAGGAGGCGGTCGAAGGTTCGAATCCTTCCCGGTTCACAATATGGTGGGTATAGCTCAGTTGGTTAGAGCGCTGGTTTGTGGTACCAGGGGCCATGGGTTCGAATCCCATTATCCACCCAAATTGATCTCGTAGCTCAGCTGGTTAGAGCTTCTCACTTTTAATGAGAAAGTCGTGGGTTCGAGTCCCACCGAGATCACAGCAAATTGTTAATAACTTTAGTGAAAATAAGTGCATCCAGATTTTTTATTTCGTGCTTTATTGATTATATTATATTATAACAAACAAACTAAAACTATTATGACAATACAAGCCGAATTATTCAAACCCTTAAAAAATCTAACGGGAGAACAAGCATGGTTAACTGCGAAACAAGTTTCAACTGGAAAAATCAGTTATGAGAAAGGAGTTGAAATGGTCGCATCCAAAACCGAACTCGATAACGATCTAAGATACATCGAGGATATCGTAAATCAACACTCATACTAAACCTTTAAAACAAACACAATGGCTATTATCTCAATCTCAACCCAGTATCACGAAAACTACTCAGACACGGACACTCCGTATTGGAAGCCTAAGGGCGAAGTTAAATTCCAAGTAGAAATTTCTTACGATATTTTAATGTATTGCAATAATCTAGAGAAAATCTTGACGGAGATGATTGCAGAAGAATCTAACGATTTTGGAAAATACACGTATGTATCTCATGACGTTTCTCCATCACAGCCTGAAGAGTTATGTTCAGATAAATTGCGCAATCGCATAGCAAACGAAGATACTTGGGACGATGGCCATGCATTAGATCAAGTAGTAGATGAAATGCTAAAATCCGAAATAGATATACCTGGATTTGAAGGTACATTAGATGAGCTAGATATATTATGCGACCAAAGTGAGGATTACGCTAACAAACACTTAAATAAAAACTAAGATGAAATTACTTCTTTGCAAAAATTGCATGTCAATCTTTAACCTCACTCGTAAGCCTAAAACTTGCGAATGTGGTGAGAGCAAAGGACACTACACAGATAATCTTAATGCTGTTCATAGTGGACCTTCTATTCCTATTGGATTTGCTAATAGTTCTTTCGTAAGAGCAATGCAAGTGCAAGAACTTCTAAACGAGGCTGAGGGAGAAAATGACGATGTATGCTGTGATGGTGAAGAATTTATAGCCTTTACTATTCCAGCATGGGCTAAAACAGTTAAGAAACAATTAAAATAAAAACTAAAATGAAAGTAGAAAACATCAAATCAAACGGAATTAGTTATAATAATCCTGCTAAAAATGCATGCGGAGATACTATTAAACTTGCAGTATCTTTATTCAGAATGAGACATACAAACCACGAAATCTTTGGTATGCTTTCGGAAGATTTTCGATATTATACTGGTAGCCGCTTTAACGATGACGAAACCGTCGTAACTAGAATATGTTCAGCCCTTACTAAGAACGCAATATCACATCATATGTGCAGCAACTTCAGTGGAGAAGAACATGAGTTACTCCTACTTGAAGGAATTATCAAGTCATTCGTTGACAGTCTAAGCGGTTCAGAAATGGACACTATTGTATTAGATGCCCTAAGAGATTGTGCAGAAGCTGATCATTGGTATAAGTTTGAAAAGGACTGGGATTAAAGATATATAGTATATGAAGAAAATTAAGCTATACGAGGAATTTATAGACGAATCTAGTGGTGAATTATTGAAACCTAAAAAAGGTAAGTGGATGAAGATTAAACCAAGAAAACATCCAGAATTAGCTGGAGAATTCTTTGATTTAATTAATATAGCATACTCGTCGTTAGGTGGACATGCAAAAGTTAAATCTCCTGATGATGTATTTTCTGATCCAGACTGGACATTCTGGCAGGGTATTGATATTCACGGATCGCCAGACCTTGATTTGATAGTATGGGGCCAGAACACGAAATATGGAGTTAAGTTTAGTGGAGTAGGACATGACGGAAAGAAAGATTCTACTAGAGAATATTTAACGCATAAGGCTAATATATTAAAGAAACCTGGATATTATGGAGAAGTTAGCGGTAAACTCGCTGATATCATGTTAGATAAGTATAATGTTCCTTCAATCGATAGTCAAGAAGATGTCGAGGAATTACTTAAAGGAAAAGATATTGAGTGGCATGGTAAAGACCCTTCAAACCCAGATAGAAGTGGAAATGGATGGTACACTAGAATCTTAGGAGGAACTAAGCACACTAAAATAATGATTGGAAAACCAAAAATATAATATGAAAGTATCTTATCTTCACGGAATGGAAAGTTCAAACTATGGACCCAAAGTAGATTGGTTAAACGATAAGTTTGATACTTACGTACCTAAAATACAATATACCGATAGTAATATATTTGCTGAAGTTTTAAACGGATGTAAGGGTTCAGATTTAATAGTAGGATCCTCGATGGGAGGTTATTTTGCCTACTTAATAGGACAACACTTAAACATACCGACGGTATTGTTTAATCCTGCTGTAGTTAGTCGAGATTTTGATCCAGAGGTTAAAGTGTCTACCAAGGCTAGTAAAAATAAAGTTTACCTTGGCAGAAAAGATAATGTAATTAAAGGTTCTAAAATTAAAAAATACTTTTCTAATGAAGGCATAGGTTCTTTTAAGTATCATCAATATGAAGGTGGACATAGAGTTCCAGATGAAGTTTTTAAAAGTGCAATCTCAAAAGCGTTAAAACTAGCAGAACTTACGGAAATATATAACTCAAATAAAATATACAATACAATGAATAATCAACTCAATAAAATGAAAACATTTGAGGCATATATGGGCGAAGAAGATTCAGTTTCGACTGATGATAAATACAAGGTTGCTGATAAACTCAACGAGTGCTATAAAGAAATTGTGGGAGAAGCTAAAGAGTGGGCTAAAGACGTGCATGATGACCATACCGAAGAATCATATATGAAAGAAAATGCAGCCTTAGTTGCAACACTTGCTGCAACCGCTTTGAAAGAATCTAAAGAACATACCCCAGAGCAATTTGAAGCATCTATAAATGTTATGAAGGATGCGTTCTCTAAAAAACTTAACGAAGTTTTGGAGATGGAGAGCGAAGGAGAAGTAGAAGAAGAATAACGTTTATTTCATTAAACAATTAACGAAGTCTCTATATAACTATAGAGACTTTTTTATTATGCCAAGATTACCCATAGATAAAATATATATGCAAGTTGCTTATCAATTTGCAAAGCTTAGTTACGCTGAACGCCGTAAGGTTGGTAGTGTAATTGTAAAAGATACTCAGATTGTTTCGTTTGGGTATAATGGAACTCCACATGGATTCAATAACTCGTGCGAGAGCATAGATGCACAAACTGGAAAATTAACAACAAAACCTGAAGTCTTACATGCTGAATCTAACGCACTTGCAAAAATAGCGAAATCAACAGTAGATTCTAAAGGAGCTGATCTCTATGTAACAATGAGTCCGTGTTTTCAATGTTCTAAATTGATTATACAGTCAGGAATTAAAAATGTATTCTATAGTGAGGAGTATCGAGATACTAAAGGAATCGAATTATTAAAAAAAGCAAATATTAACGTAAATAAAGTAATAGTCTGGAATGAGTTTTAACAAAAAGTACATACCAACCAAAAAGGAATTGATAACTATTTTATCTAAAAATGGAAGCAGTAATTTCTATCGTGGATATGTAAAAAAGGTCGATGCTTATATTGGTTCTCCTGAATCAATGGACTTTATAAATGAGTTTGTAGATAAGTGGAGATTGGACGATAATGAGTTTTATGATCTTGGGTAGATCCCTACTTAATCGAATATATAACTTACTAAAAATAAATAAAATGTCAGAAACAAAAGAAGATGTTAAAAAATATCAGTGGAACAAGGGCGATAACTTCGGTAAAATAGTAGAAGTTAAAGACATCACTGATGAATTTACAAATTTTACAGACGGTAGTAAGATTTTTACAAAAATAATGCATGAGTTTTTGACTGAATTTATTGATGGAGAAGTGCCATTGCCAGGTGCAACGCTAAACGACATGTCGTTCCCATCCGTGAATCCTGTTAAACCATCTATAATTAATGAGATAACTAAAACAAAAGAAAAGAAAGTTCAAAGGGTTGCTCCTGTTGAACCAATATTCTCTCCACTTCAAGTTTTAGTCAAGACAATATCTAAGAAAAACGTAGAGGCTGTTGATGTTAAATTGAATATTAATATTCCGAAAAAGAAAGTTATTGATATGCTTGTTGAAAATTCTGAAGAAGAGAAATCAGAACTAGTAAATGCAGTGGTCAATAACGCAATCGCAGAAATTGAAATAAATAAACTACAAGAGTTTTTACAAATTGAAATTACTAACTTTATAAACAAATACTATGAGTAAGGAAAACGAACAACAACCCTCAATGCCTGCAATGAGCAGGCCCCAGAAAAGAAAAATGTACACCCAATTCGGGCTTCAAGATAAAAAGAATAGAAACACTGAAGAAGGAAGAGAATTATATAGAAGACTTAGACAAGAGGGAGAAGATGCCCATACATTAAATACGAACAGAGCTAATGATTCTATAAGCGATCAAATTCAAACAAAATTAGATTCAGTTAAAGAATCATGGAAAACGCTTGGGCATAACAAAGGCGAGATTAAACTATTAGAAGAGGCATGGCTTTTAACGACAATTAAGGATAAAGAAACATATAGAGCTGACAAGAAGGAAGCAAAAAGATTGATGAAGGAAGCGAGTGAACTAAGGATGAAGAGGCTTGATGCAAAAAATAATTCTTAAAATAGCAGACAACGGCGTCATCAAAGAAATTAAAGATGACAACATAAATGCCGGAGGAGACTCGTATGAAACTGTCACGGTTTATGATTGGAGCAGCGGAACTGATCACAAGAGAAGGTTCATGAGAGATATATGCCTCGACGTAGGCATGGACTTTGGCAACTCAAGACAATCAAACCAAATCAAGATAGCTGAATCTTGGGGAGCACACTACGAACCTTCAAAAATGGAGGCAGCTTCAAGAATAAAAGAACTTGAGCTTGAAATCAAAAGTCTTAAAGATAAATTAAAATAAAGTGGAAGTGACTTCAATAGACTGTGTTATATGTGATTCAACCCGTAAATTTAACAAATATGTTAGGATCGAGAAGGATGAAACTACCTCGTCAGTAGACTATGTTTCAATAACATCGAAGCTTATTAAGTCAGATTTTCATGACGTCGAGCCACATCCATTTATCGTGGGCATGGCTATTAGAAACGCGTTCAATAATATTCGTAAAAAACAGGTTAGCGAGAGAGTAATATATCTTCTAAAGAATCTTGATGAAGAGACTATTAACAATTTTAAAGAACTTGTGTATGATATGTTCTGTGGTCTAGAAGAAATTAACTTAATTACAATAAATGTGGATAATATTCCCGAAGATATAATTGAGATGTTTGACAACCACGAAAACCTACAATTTTGATAAGAAATAGGGTATATTCTAAGGGTGAGATTGTGTATGCTCTCATTTCAAGTACTAGTAATCATGATGTATTATTTCCGACAAGGTGTGTAATTCATGATGTGAAGCATGGCGACACGATCACTGAGTATCATGTTAGAATAGACCAGTTCTTCGACGACCTCGACTTCCTTAAAAGATTTTTATTTGGCGCAAAATTTAAGAAGGGTTTTGGTGGTGGTGTGACTAAGTGGAAATTACTACGAAAGAACTATAAAACAAAATCAGACTTTGATGAACTCATGCTGCGTAGCGGTGAATCATATAAGGTTATCGTAGATGGACCAATGATATGTAAAACAAAAATAGAGATGATGGAATTATTTAATAAGATTCACAACTTCTTTATTGAGAATAAAATATATGAACTCTTTGAGCTCTGTGGTAGGTCATCATATTCTGATGGTGTATATTACTACAAAAGTAAAGGTGTTTTTAAAGCTCATCTTCTTAAGTTTTTAGGAGATAGGGGTTATGAGGGTGATAAATACCTAGACGATATATTATTTCGAGCAACTTCCAGAGAACTTGACAAGATTGATTAAAGATTATTAGATATATAGACTAAAGATAGTTAGTTTTATATGGGAATTTTTAGTGATTTTTTTGATAATATTACAGACACTACTCTTAGCGTTGCTGAGAGTATTGAAAATAAGTTTGATAGCATGTTAGGCGCTGATGATGATAATGATTCTACAAACTCATCATCAACCGCCTCCGAAAATAATGACGCGGTTGATGGTGAAGTGGTTGCTCGAACATTCGACCCCGGACCCTACCCGGCATCTGTAGCAAACTTGAATGGCAATGCGATTTATTACTCAAAAGAAATTGACTCTGTTGTCTACTTCAAGAAGGGCAAAGATGGTAAACCTACAACAGAACGTATATCTGACGATAAAAGGCCGTATTCAGTATTCAATAAATATAGTTTAATGAACTTCAAGGGTACAATTGGCCAGACAGCAGATTCTGGTGGTATTCCACTTAAACGATTTAATAAAATAGACCAATCAACCCTAGTCAATCCAACCGCTACTAAAATTATACAAACAACGGATGAGATGGGACCAGACAACTTGGGTTATAGATACAACTACGGAGATTTTGCCTTGGCAAAATACTTTGGTAAGATTCCAAATAACCAAATGTTAACTCTTCGAAGATTTCCATTTCCATGTGGAGATGATATTATATCGCCTAAAGAACTTGGAAAAGATGGAAAACCAGTAGTATTGTCTTCACCAGATATCGCAAGAGCAATTACATGGATGGGGGAGAATACTGAAAATAATATAAAAGAAATATTAGGGTTTAAAGCTGGATTTGAGTGGGAGCCTGTAGAATCTAAAGTACAAGAACTGCAAGCTAAAACAGGTAAAAGGTCTGGAACATTTGGTGCATTTATAAACGAAAGTCCTATTGCTAAAATGGCAGTTGGTGCGATTGATGGTAAAAGTGCATACGATATTAAATCTGCGGAGGCAAATGCACAATATGATTCTTTTAAAGAGACTTATCCAAACCACGTATTTGGACCTTTAAATGTTATCAAGCAAATAAATATGAGAAAACAGGGTTTAAAGTTTGAACATTCGTTTACTCTTAAGTTTGAATATGAATTAAGATCACTTGGTGGTGCAAACCCCAAGGTAATGATGATGGATCAATTATCGAATATATTAGCTCTGACTTATAACAATGCTCCCTTTTGGGGCGGATCAACTCGATATACAGGAGATGGTAGCGTAGCGTCGCCTCTTGGAGATTTAGATAAACTTAAGAATGGAGATATTAGTGGATTTTTTGGAAGCGTAGTTGAAGATGTAAAGGGGATGTTCTCTGGAAAATCGTTTGGCGAGATGCTCGGTAAGGGTTTAAAGAATGTTATTGGTGGGAAACTCATGGAGATGATGAACACTCCCCAAGGAGGACAGGCGGTTGCTGCTTTTTTAAGTGGAAACCCAACAGGTCAATGGCATTTAACAGTAGGAAACCCGCTAAACCCAATGGCTGTTATTGGAAATCTTTGCTGTGAGAATACTGATATATCATTTGAAGGTCCTCTTGGTATACAAGATTTTCCTGAGAGACTTGTTGTAACCATAACATTAAAACCTGGTAGACCTAGAGATAAATCTGATATTGAATCAATGTTTAATTGTGGTAAAGGTAGATTTTACATACAGCCATCGGAAGGAATTGATATTGATGATGATATAAACGTAGATGTATATGGAAGAAAAATGGGTAATAGGGCAACTATACAAGAGTTTATGAAAATTACAAATGGATAATGGATTTTAAAAGTTTAAATAAAAAGATTGTAGGCGGAGTACTAAATATTGTTAAACCTTCTCTATTGTTTCACGAGCTTGAGGGTTCTAAGTATATCGAACATTATGTTACGCCTGACGAAGTTTGTCGAGTAGATTTAATATCTATACACGAATACGGTACAGACGCTATGGGTGATGTTATATTAAAGTTCAATAATATATCAAACCCGTTTTC
>Ga0114997_10003497_pt1 | contig 12319 bp, 10 predicted proteins | sample ArcticOcean_MG_C_2_FD_87045 | JGI IMG/M metagenome (GOLD analysis project Ga0114997, IMG submission 87045) | Marine microbial communities from western Arctic Ocean - ArcticOcean_MG_CB4_136 | ecosystem: Environmental > Aquatic > Marine > Oceanic | place: Arctic Ocean: Canada Basin | collected... | reverse complement strand
TCAGGAGCAGGTAAAACTACATTAACAAAAAAACTTGCGACCAATAATAAAAATTTTTCACTATCAATATCTCACACCACAAGGAAACCAAGACCTAACGAAGTTAACGAAAAAGATTATTATTTTACAAACCAAGAAGACTTTAGTTCACTAATTAAAAATAATAATTTTTATGAGTATGCAAAAATATTTGGGCATTACTATGGAACCCTAAAAGAACCAGTCATAAATTTTCTATCAAAAGGAAAAGATGTTTTATTTGATATAGATTGGCAAGGCACTCAACAATTAAAAAAAATTAAAAAATTATCACTGCTAACTTTTTTTATTCTTCCTCCAAACAAAACTGTTTTAAAAGAAAGACTGTTTAATCGACATAAAGGACAAGAAAAAATAATTGAACAACGAATGCAAAAATTTAATGAAGAAACTTCACACTGGGATGAATATAATTATATAGTAATTAATGATGACTTAGAAGAATGCTACAGTAAAATACTCAGTATAATAAAGTCTGAAAAACAAGGAATAAAAGAAAAACAAGATTTAAAAGTTATTGAAAAAAAAGTTGAAGAATTAACAAAATAATTCTTCATATTTTTTAGTAATTTTATAAAACATTTCAATATTTAAATCTTCAGCTCTTAATTTTAAATCTAATTTTAAATCACTTGCTATAAATCTATTTTGTTTAAAAATTTTTAAAAAGCTTTTATTTATCATTTTTCTCCTATTTGAGAATAATACTCTTGTTATATGCTCTAGATTTTTAGGATTTTTTAAAATAAATTTATTATTTTTTTTAGGTTTGAAAGATAATACAGTTGAATTTACTTTTGGTTTTGGAAAAAAACAATTGTTAGAAATATCAAAATGCTTTTTAATATCCAATCGCCAGTTAGATAAAATTGATAACCTACCATAGCTGCTTGATTTTTTTTTGGCAAGAATTCGATCTGCTACTTCTTTTTGAAACATTAAGATTAAAACATCATACCAAGGAGGCCATTTCTCAAGCATAATTAAAGCTGCTAATATTTGGGTTGAGATATTATAAGGAAGATTTCCAAATACTATCAGGTTTTTTCCTAAATTATCATTTTTAATTAAATCCATAATATCGTTATTTATTATGTTTACATTAGTTGAATTCTGAAATTTTTCTTTTAATAAATTAGATAATTTTACATCTTTTTCAACAGCAACTATTTTATGTGGATTGGCTGAAATTATTTTCTCAGTTAAACTTCCATAGCCTGGACCGATTTCTAAAACGGTTTTATTTTCCTCAATATTAGCAATCTTAATTATTTTATTAATTATATTTGCATCTATCAAAAAATTTTGACCTAAACTCTTTTTCGCGTTTCTTAATGAGCTCATTAATTATTTATTTTATTAAAAAATTTGACTGATTCAATCAAGCTGTAAGGATTTGCTATATTTTTACTAACAATATTTTGTGCAATACCGTGGTCTGGTGAAACTCTTATATAAGAGAGGCCAAGAGTTATATTTATAGCTTCATACTTAAAAAGAGTTTTAAATGGGGTTAAAACTTGATCGTGATACATTCCAAATATAACGTCATATTTGTACTTCTCATGTATTACAAAACTAGTATCTGGAGAAACAGGACCTACCGCTTTTATACCAGCTTTTTTCAAATTTTTGATAGCTGGAATTATTATTTTTTTTTCTTCAGATTTATTTTGTGGTGAAAAATTATGAGGATTTAGGCCTAAGATTGCTATTTTAGGTTTCTTTTTAAAAACGTTTTTATAAAAATTATTTATTGTTTTAACCTTCTTTTCTATTTTCAATCTATTAATTTTTTTACTTACCTGTCCTAAAGGTATGTGAGTAGTTAGAGGTGCTACAGAAAGTTGTTTATTATAAATAAGCATTACTTCATGATTATTTTTTTTGTCTTTTCTTGATAGATACTCTGTAACTCCATGGTTTTTTTTTTTAAATAACGTTTCTTTTGAAACCGGACAGTTGATAAATCCTATAATTTTTTTTTCTTTAATAAGCCTCCTTGCTGTTTCAAAACATTTAAAAATATAACTATTTGATTTAATTGAGACTTTTTCAAAAGCTTTTTTTTGTTTGTAGTTTACATTGTATACAGGTAAATCTTTATTACTTAGATCCTGAATACTAAAATCTTTATCAATTTCTTTTATACTTATCTTAATTTTTAAATATTTACTTTGTTGTTCCAGTAAACGAACACTTCCTATTATAAAAAAAGGTTTATGAGCATATTTTTTTTTTAGTTTCCAGGTTTTAAAAATGATTTCAGAAGATATGCTGTTTGGTTCGCCAGCAACTATAGCAATAGGTTTTATCATTAATAATATGTTATCGTTAACGAACGTCTTAATCTATCATAATAAGAAGATGAGTACATTGTTAGTATATTACCTTTTTCAATATTTATAAGATTATTTTTTATATCCTCTAAAGTTTTATTATTTTTTAATTTTCTTTTGTCTCTTACTTTTATAAAAAGCACTCCTTCAGCTAGAAAAATTGGTTTAGTAATATTTCCAACATTTGTATTTTTAACATGAGATCTTAGAGTTTTTGAAATTATATTTTCACTTACCCATCCTAAATCACCAGATTTAGTTGATGTTTCTGATATACTTGATGTCAAAGCAACAGATTCAAATCCATTTGTTATAATTTTTTTTTTTATTTCTTCTATTTCAAAATCAAGAGTTTCACTTGAGGTTGGTTTAATTATAATCTCTGAAAGCAAGTATTCATCAATTTCTTTTTCAGGTTTAATTAACTTTAATTTTTCATCTATTTCTTCTAAATTTACTATTAATTTATCGAAATATAATTCTCTTATTAATTTATTCCACTTAAGTTCAAGCGTAAGCTGATCTAAAACATTTGAAAATTCAATTCCATTAGCTATGAAGATACTTTCTAAAGTTTCTGCGTCCATATCTATATTTTGTGCTAATCTTTCTAATTGTTCTGCAATTTCATTTTGTTCTACTGTTAAAGATGGAAAACTTTCTACACCAATCTGTTTTATTGTTCTTTTTAAAGTTGTCTGCACCGCTGTACCTTCTAAAGCTTCTCTTTGACCTTCAGTAAAACTTTGTCCAGAAAGTATTAAAATAATTTTAATTTCTTTAATAATATCAGACTGTGTTATGGCCTTACTTCCAACTGTAGCGAAGATAGAGTCTTTAATCACTGCATTTGCTTTTAATATCGATAGCATTGCTATAAAGATGAAAATAATTATTGTTTTAATTTTTATCACGGGCTTATAACTGATGGTGTTTTAACTCCTGTAAATGGAATAAATTTAATTGTAAACATTAATGAATCCTTTGGTTCCGCATCTATATCTCCATCATCATAGAATTCTCTTCTATAGAGCAATCCTGCTGTTAAACAATCAATTTCATATTGGTAGTTTATATCATAAAATTCTGTACTATCTGTTTTGAAGTTTTTCTTAGTTTGCAAGTTTAAAGTATTCTGTTCATTAAAGTTAAAACTAACTCCAGTTGTTATAAAATTTTCATTACCTACGTGGTTTTGCTCCTCTAGATAATCAACGTTAAATCCAATCTTACCAAAATTTAAATTAGTTGAAATTTCATTATAATTAAGATCATTAAAGTTGTGGTCTAAAGCAAATTTATATTCAATTTTTCCTATATCAGAGAAATTATAATTTATTGCACCAACTAAATCAGATGTTTTTTGATCTAATGAGCTTTTAGAGGGCAAATCATCGTTTTCTTCCTTATTAAAAACCTGCCCCATAGATACTGATAATTTATCTATATCATCTCCTTTTTTATCTTTTTTAGTTGTTTTGAAATCAAATCCCAAAATTGCACTTAAACCATTTTCAATCTCAGATGTCTTGTTAACTGAATATAAATTCATATAACTTAAGCCTACATCATCTTTACTTAAGTTTCTCATATGACCAGGAGCATACTTTATCATAAAAGTTGGAGAGAAAAGTTTAGATGAATATATTCCCTTTTTTTCCATTGGTAATGAACTTTTGTAACTTAACACACTGTTTAACTCACTAACCGTTCCATCAGTTTTGTATTCACCCCCTGTATTCTTAGCCTTATAATTTTTATTTTTTAAAATTCCTTGCAAAGTATTAACAAATCCATTTTTTGTAACTTTATTTCCTGGACTCCAAATTATATCATTATTAAAAAAGGCTGTATGTTTATCAGCATCATAATTCTTATAGAATGTATTTGATTTAAAATCTAATGAACCAAACCTCTCAGTAAAAAAAGTTTTACCATATAATATATTTGGTGCAATAAATTCATACCTATTATTAGTTTTCTCACTTAAATTTTCATAAGCTGCAACAGAAAGATCTAAGAACATATTATTTTTAGTAAAGTTATATCTAATTTCGTTTTCTAGAGTTGTATTTTCTGAATTAACCAAAGCAGTATTTATATCATGCACTTTAAAATAAGTATCATTAGATGTTCTTTGTGTTTTAAATTGAAAACTACTTTCGTACAAGTCCAGTTTGCTCAGATCAAAATCAAGTTGAGCAAAAATATGATTTCTTGATCCGGATGTTTTTTTACTAGAAGTTTCCTTATATCCTTTGTGATAACTAGTATCTAACGTTAAAAAACCATTTCGAAAAGCTTGTCTATACTCATTCAAATATAAAATATTTTCATTTTTATAAGTTTTGGGAGTAAAAGTTAAATCTTTATCATGACTAATTTTCCAGTAGTAGGGTAGACCAAAACCAAGTCCTGTTGTATTTGTGTTAGTAAAAACAGGAGCTAGAAAGCCAGATGTTCTTTTAACAGTTGGGTCTGGGTGATAAAACCTTGGAAAAAAGAATATAGGTACTCCGTAAACTTTTAGTACAGCGTTTTCGTAGTATATAATTTTTTTTATTTTATTATGACTTATTTTTTTTGCTTGGAGACTCCATGGAGGACATTTGTCTTTTCTTTCTTTACAGACTGTAAAAATTCCTTTAGAAAAATCTGATTTATCTTCTGACATAAAAATGTCATTTGAAACAAATCTTGGATCATTTTCTTTAGTAAGTCCAAAATTCTCTTGATCTAGAACTACACTTACATCAGACCCCACCATTTCTTTCTTTTTTGTATCCACATATATTTCTTTAAAAAAATATTTATTATTATTTATATCTTTAACTTTTATTTTACCTACAGAAGAAAATAAATTTTCTTTTAAGTTATATTGAAACATAGTAACTGTAACAATATTTCCTTCCGAGTCATTAAAAATAGAATTTTCATCTGAACTAATTATTTCGCTTTTTTTATTGTACATTGCCTTTTTTGTTTTTAACACATTCCCTTCTGTATCAGAAATTTCAACCGAACCTTCAGCTAACAAAAATTCTCTTGATTTTTCATAAGTAACTTTATTAGCTTTTATAATTTTGCCACCATAACCAATAACTTTAACAGCCCCTTTGCCGACAACAGTATTTTTTTCTTTATCAATGATAATCTCAATAGCAGATATATCTAATTCTTCTGCATATGTATTTATACTAAAAATACTTAAGCTAAAAATATAAACAATTAATAACAAAAAATTATTTTTGATTTGCATGTATTAACCCCACTACACTAAAAAGAAAAATAATAAAAGTTGGCATCCAAACTGAAACTTCAATTGGTAGTTTTCCTGTTTTTCCCAACGCTGCAGAAAAATCATTAAAATAAAATATTAGAACACTTGTGATTATTGCAATAAATACATATGTCCAGTTATTATCACGAACCTGCATACCTATAGTAAAAACACTACTAATTAGTACCATGCTCAATAGAAAAAAAGGAAACGCAAAAGAACGCTGCTTTTTTGCCCTCATTTCATTTGTTGAATAGCCCCTCTCTTCTAGAAGCAAAATCTCATCTTCAAGGTTCCAAAACGATATGGTATCTAAGTTAGAGTACAAACTTTTAAGTTTATTAATATCATATATACTTTGATGTTTAAGATCATCTGAATTTTTTATAATAATATTTCCTTCTCTGTTTATTACAGTCGCATTTCTGAGTTTCCAAACAACAGAACTAATATCTGCAGATTCAGCATCAACACGTAATAAAAAATTGTTATTACTATCAAATTCGTAAATAGTAACATCCATCAAACTTTGATTTTCAATAAAAGAAGACTTTACTATGTAATCGTTATTAACTTGCTTTTCTTTTATCCATATTCCATTTTCGGTTACTGCCGCAAGATAATCTGTTTCTTTATCGTAATATATACTTTTTATTGATTCATATTTTTTAACTAGTACAGATGTAATTGGATTAATTAATGTTATAAAAAAAATTCCAAGAATTATTGATAAAAGACTTGGTATCATGATTATTGCTAAGCTAGACATTCCTGAAATTCTCATAGCAATAATTTCATCTGTTCTTTTTATTTTTAAAAAAAACCATATTCCAGTTAACAAAATCACAAATGGAAACATGTTATATATTAAACTTGGAACAAATAATAATGACAAAACTATTGGAACATTAATACCAACATCATAATCTTTAAATAAATTAATTTCTTCAAATAGATTTACAATAAATCCTAAACAAAAAAAGAATAAACTAATATTAATACATACTTTTAAAAATTCTTTTGCTAGATAGCTATTTATTATAAAAGATCTGATCATAATTTATTAATTTAAATTTTCATATTTGAATGTTTTTATTAAATAAAGGTAAACCAAAGGAAGTAAACCAATAGGTAAAAAATAATATATCATAGTATGCGTAAAAGAAATTCCAGAGTATCTGACAGATATTTCGGCTGATACTAAAATTAAAAAACCTATTAAAAAAAATATATACTTATAATAATTATAAATTTTTCTCTCTCTTCGTGATGAAAGTAGAAAACAACATATAAGCCCAATCAATGGTAAAAATATAGGCATTCCAAATCTTTTATTTATTTCAATTTTTGATTCACTAATATTTTTTTTATCTGACCCACAGTTATGTGTAGCTTCTGATTTACCTAACATACAATCTATAAGTTTTTTTGTTGATGTCTCCTGAATTTTGGGTTCAGAGGTAGTTTTTGTAGTTAGCCCTCCTAAATCAAACGTAGTTTCTTGAAATTTAATAATACTTACATTACCCTGACTATCTATTTTTTGGATATTACCATCTATTAAGAGAAGTTTTTTTTGATCTTCAATCACGTAACCAGATTTTGCAAAAATTGTAGAAGAACTAGAAATGTTAGATATTGTTTGTCCATCATCTCTTATAAAAATATTATCATAAGTTCCATCTTCATTTTTTTTATCAACAAAAATTGTTAATGCTTTTACTGCATCGTTAAACTGTCTTTCTTTTAGCAATGAGGAAACAAACTGCAATTCAGAATTTTTTAATAAGGATCTCGATTTATTTAAGGTTTCTGGATTAATTATACTGCTCATTAAAAGCTGTAAAAACATTATAATTATTGATATTCTAAGCATAAGGTTCACAATATGAATTTTATTTAAACCTGAGGTCCAAAGAATTATTAATTCGTTATCCTTATCAAACTTCAGAATCGTTAATATTGAAGCAGCTAGAAAAGAAAAGGGTATTAGTTTAGTTGCAACTTTAGTAAGGGTTAGTAGAGAGTAGATCATATAAATCTTAAATGCGTGACCGTCCTCGGTTACTAGGTCTAAGAAGTTTACAGCTTGAATTGTCCAAACTATCGCAACAGAAGCAAAGAGAACCACTGCAAAATACCGAACAAATTCAGTAAAAAAATATTTGTAAATCCTTTTTTTCATTGCAAACTCATGTTATATAGTTAATAAATCAACTTTGAATAGAATTCAATTTATACGTTAAAGAAAGGCAAAATGACAACTTTTACAAGCAGTTTGAGTCCTGACAGCGATGCATTAGCTATATTTGTAAGTGAAAAACTCCAATATGAAGATAAAAAAGGTATTTTATCAAAGAATTTAATTCAAAAAATAAATTCTTTTCTTGTTACATCAAAAGCTAAGAATCAAGAAGATGAAATAATTTCTTTTGATATTACTGACAAACAAAAATGTTTTATTGTTAAGATTAAAAGTAAGTATCAAAGTTTCTTCCCAGAAGAAATTGGAGGACGTTTTTCTTCACATTTAAAAAAAATAAAAGATTTAAACAAAATTGATTTATATATAGATAGCTTAAATTTTGACAAGAAAGTATTAGTAAGTTTTTTTTCAGAATTTTGTTTAGGTTTCAATTTAAAAAGTTACACTTTTAATAAGTATAAAACTACTAATAAAGAAAAAATTAATAAAAAAATTATTTTTAAAATTATTACATCGCATAAAGAAAAATTACAAAAAGAATATAAATATCAAGATGCAATAAAAGAAGGAGTATTTTTAACAAGAAATCTAGTTTCAGAACCACCAAATATTTTAAATCCAAAAAAATATACTGAAGAAATTAAAAAACTTTCTAAACTAGGACTTAAAATTGAAATTTTAAATGAAACAAAATTAAAAAAATTAGGTATGAATTCATTATTAGGTGTAGGTCAAGGAAGTGAAAATGAAACTTTTTTAGCAGTTATAAGATGGAACGGTGCCAAAAGTAATTTTGGTAAACCACTCGCTTTTGTAGGAAAAGGAGTTTGTTTCGATACCGGTGGTATTTCTTTAAAGCCGGCTAGATTTATGGAAGAAATGAAGTATGACATGGGCGGTTCTGCAGTAGTCGTAGGTTTAATGAAAAGTCTTGCTCTTAGAAAAGCAAAAGTTAACGCAGTTGGTGTGGTTGGCTTGGTTGAAAATATGCCAGATGGTAATGCGCAGCGGCCTGGTGATATAGTAAAATCTTATTCAGGAAAAACAATAGAAATACTTAACACTGATGCAGAAGGTAGACTTGTTCTTGCAGACGCACTTACTTATACAGAAGAAAAATTTAAGCCACGATTTATTATTGATTTAGCTACTTTAACTGGCGCCATCATAGTGGCATTGGGTGAAGAATATGCAGGCTTATTTTCTAATAATGACGAGTTATCAAAAAATATTTTTAAAGCTAGTGAAAATGTTAATGAAAAAGTCTGGAGACTACCTCTACATAAAAATTATGATAGGCTTATAGATTCTACTATAGCAGATGTTCAAAATATTAACTATGCAGGTGGAGCAGGCTCAATTACAGCAGCGCAGTTTTTACAAAGATTTATAATAAATAAAACTCCATGGGCACATCTAGATATTGCAGGAATGGCGTTTTCAAAAAAAGCTGCAAATTTAAATCCAAGAGGAGCAACAGGTTTTGGTGTAAGACTGTTAAATAATATGATAAAAGAATACTACGAATAAAATTATGATTGAACAAACTTTTTCTATTATTAAACCTGATGCTGTTGAAAGAAATTTAGAAGATAAAATAAAAACATTTTTTAAAGAAAAAAATTTATCAATATTGCAAAGTAAAAAGGTTCAAATAACCAAAGAAGAAGCATCGGAATTTTATAAAGTTCATCAAATTAAACCATTCTATGATGATTTATGTAACTATTTATCGTCTGGACCTATAGTAGTGATGATACTAGAGGGTGAGAACGCAGTTTCAAAAAATAGGGAATTAATGGGAGCTACTGACCCGATAAAAGCGGATGAAGGAACTTTAAGGAAAATGTATGGTATTTCAATAGATAAAAATTCAGTTCATGGCTCAGATAGTTTAGAAAACGCAAAAAAAGAAATAGATTTTTTCTTTAATAAATAATCATTTAAAAACACATCTTATAAGTTTTTTTTGATATTTTTGATATGTAATTTACTAATTTATCGGCATTTGCCACATTAACACCGCTTTTTTTGTACGTATTATATTTTTTTTTCATTATAAATTTATTTAATGCTTAAATATATAATAAACAGATTAAGAGAACATATTTTTATTTTTTTAACAGCAATAGTATTTTTTTTATTTTTAACTCAAAACTGTTTTTCAGAAGAAGATGTTTTTGTTATTAACAATATTAAAATTAAAGAAAAAATTGGAGTAAATTTCTCAAGAAACACATACATCAATATAGCTTTTGAAAAAGCATTTCAGAACCTCATGCCTAAAATTTTACTATCAAAAGATTTAAAAAAAGCAAATGATATTAAAATAAATAAGATAAAGTATTTGATAAATAATTTTCAAATATTAGAAGAAAAATATTCCAATGATGAATATAATGCAGTTTTTAAAATTTCTTTTGATGAATTAAAAGTTAAAAAATTCCTAGGTGATAAAAATATTTCATTTACAGAATCTAAAAAAATTTCTACAATATTTTTTCCAATACTTTTTATAAATGATGAAATAGAAGATTTTTATAATAATTTTTTTTATAAAAATTGGGGTAAAATTAAAATCGAAAACAAATTAATAAACTTTATACTGCCAATAGAGGATCTTGATGACATTTTAATAATTAAAAAAATGAAAAATAATATTGAAAAATTAAACTTAGAAAAAATTGTTAGCAAGTACGATACAAAAAATTATGTTTTTGCTTTAATAGATTATAATAATAAAAAATTAAAAATATATCTTAAGACAAATCTTAATAACAGTAAGTCATCAAAAAATATTTTTTATAGAATTGATACTATGGAAAACAAAGATAAACTAAATTATGTTTTAAAAGATCTAAAAATGCAAATTACAGATATTTGGAAACAACAAAATTTAGTAAATATTTCAATTCCTTTAGCAATAAATGTGAATTATAAATATAAAAATCTCAAAGATTTAGATAAGTTAAAAAGTGAATTAAAAAAAATAACTATAATAGATCAATTTTTTATAGATGAATTAAGTATTAAAGATTCTTTTTTTAAAATTTATTATTATGGAAATCCAAAAAAACTTAAAACTGAACTTTTTAAACAAGGATACATATTAAGTGATAAAAATGGAAAGTGGTACCTATACAATGACCAATGATCAGTTAATTTTAAAATTTCCAAAAAATAATATTTATTCAAAAGAAGATTTTTATGTTTCTCCAAGCAATCTAAAAGCTTATAATTTTATTATAAGTTGGCCCAAATGGATAAAAAGAATTGTAAATATATTTGGACCAGAAGGGTCTGGTAAAACACATTTATCTTCAATTTTTAAAAGTAAAACAACTGCACTTGAAGTAGAATCAAAGCTACTTGATGATAAAGTTTTTTTTAATCTTAAATTAAAAGAGGCTTTAATAATTGAAAATTTAAATAGTGAAGTTTCAGAAAATTTATTATTCTCTTTATGGAATGCTGCGTTGCAAGATAATAAATATATTTTAATTACTTCAAAAAAACCCATAAATTTATATAAATTTAAGTTGCCAGATTTAAGTTCAAGAGTTAATAGCTGCATAAGTATAGGAATTGAATTACCTAGCGACGATCTAATTGGTGTTATTCTTTCAAAAAACTTTTCAGATAAACAGATTAAAGTTGAAAAAAAGCATATTGATTACATTATGAAAAGAATTGATAGATCTTATGAAAAAATATCTCAGTTTATTTTAACTTTAGACAAATATTCTTTAAAAAAAGGAACACCTTTTAGCATAAAATTGATTAAAGAAGTGTTAAAAATGATATAAATTTTTAAAAGGAATTACATTGCACAAATATAGAACACATACATGTAACGAATTAAATTTAAAAAATAAAAATGAAAAAATTATTTTATCAGGCTGGATTAATAAAAAACGCGATCATGGAAATCTTTTGTTTATCGATCTTAGAGATAATTATGGTTTAACTCAGTGTGTTATAGATAATAATAATAACAACTTTAAAGAATTAGAAAAATTGCAGCTAGAAACTGTTATTAAAATTGAAGGCAATGTAGTCGCAAGAACCAACGAAACTATTAATTCAGATCTAAGTACAGGTGAAATCGAAGTTAAAATATTATTTTTTGAAATTCTCGGAAATTGTAAAGAATTGCCCATGCCTGTTTTTAGTGAACAAGAGTATGCTGAAGATATTAGATTAAAATATAGATTTTTAGATTTAAGAAGAAAAAAAATTCATGAAAATATTATTTTAAGATCTAAAGTAATTACTTTTATAAGATCTGAAATGTTAAAATTAAATTTTTTGGAGTTTCAAACACCAATTCTGACATCTTCAAGCCCTGAAGGTGCTAGAGATTTTTTAGTTCCTAGCAGATTAAGTCCAGGAAAGTTTTATGCACTTCCTCAAGCTCCACAACAATTCAAACAACTGATCATGGTTTCTGGGTTT
>Ga0114997_10003495_pt1 | contig 12322 bp, 11 predicted proteins | sample ArcticOcean_MG_C_2_FD_87045 | JGI IMG/M metagenome (GOLD analysis project Ga0114997, IMG submission 87045) | Marine microbial communities from western Arctic Ocean - ArcticOcean_MG_CB4_136 | ecosystem: Environmental > Aquatic > Marine > Oceanic | place: Arctic Ocean: Canada Basin | collected... | reverse complement strand
AAATGCTATATTAAAAAAATTATACAAGACTAATTTTTTTGAGGACGTACAAATATCTTTGGACAATAATATTTTAAAAATTACTGTTCGTGAGTATTCAATAATTACTCAAATTATTTTAGAAGGTGAGCCAAGTAAAAAAATAAAGGAAGTTTTACTAGAAAGTATGCTTTCAAAAGAAAAATCAGGTTTTATTGAAAGTAATATATCCAAAGATATTGAAAAAATAAAAGAAGCCTATGAATCTATAGGGTATGCGTTTGCAGAAATTGATATTAAAAAAGAAGTTTTAACGGAGAAAAGACTAAATTTAATTATAGCTATTGATAGAGGAGAAAAATTAAAAATTTCTAAAATTAACTTTATAGGTGATAAAAAAATTAAAGATAGAAGATTAAGAGATGTAATAGTTTCGGAACCGGATAAGTTTTGGAAATTATTATCAAAAAATACTGTATTTAATAAAAATAATATTGAACTAGATTCAAGATTAATGTCTAACTTTTATAAATCTCAGGGCTATTACGATGTTCAAGTTATTTCATCAAATGCTATTTTAAACGACAACAAATCTGTAGAACTCACATACAATGTAAATGCGGGTAAAAGATATCGTATTTCAAAAATTGAAACAAATGTCGATCCATCGCTTGATAAAAAACAATTTAGTTTATTAAAAAAATATTATGAAGATGTTATAGGTGAATATTATTCTCCTTTTAGAGTTAAAAAAATATTAGCTGATCTCGATCGTATAATTCTAGACAATGATCTACAATTTATTGAACACTCTGTTAAAGAAGTAGTTGATAAAGATAGTATTCAAGTAGTAATTAATATATTTGAAGGTGATAAACTTATCGTAGAAAGAGTTAATATTAGAGGAAATAACATTACAAATGAAAGTGTAATAAGAGGTGAATTACTTTTAGATGAAGGGGATCCTTATAATAAGCTTAAACTTAGCCAATCTATGTCTAACTTAAAAGGAAGAGGTATCTTCGCAGAAGTTACACGAACAGTTAAAAATGGAGAAATAAAAAATTCTAAAATAATCGACATAGTTGTAGATGAAAAAGCCACAGGAGAAATTAGTGCTGGTGCTGGAATAGGTACTAATGGAGGTAGTTTTGCATTTAATATTTCTGAAAATAATTGGCTAGGAAAGGGTATTCAGCTTGCATCTTATCTTCAGGTATCAAAAACTAACATTCAAGGGTCTCTAGGAGTTGTAGACCCTAATTACAAACTTACTGGAAATGAATTAAATTATAATATTAGCAGTACTAAAAATGACAAACCTAATTCGGGTTACCAAAACAGTCTTACTTCAATCGGTATAGGAACCAAATATGAGCAGTTTAAAGATATATATTTTACTCCTGGAATTACTTTAGCGGCAGATAAACTTACAGTCTTGGATTCAGCCTCAAAACAATTAAAAAAACAAGCTGGAACATTTACAGATTTATCATTCAGATATGGTTTTCGATTTGATAATAGAAATCGATCTTTTATGCCAACGAATGGAACTTTATCGAGTTTTTCACAATCCCTTCCAATCTACTCAGATGCCTCTGCAATTAGAAACTCTTATCGATTGAGCTCATACAATGAATTTAGTGAAAACTTAATTGGAGCATTTAAATTTCAAGTTACAGCAATTAACGGTCTAGATGGAGATGTAAGACTTAGCAAAAGAGTGTCCGCATCTTCGAGAAGATTAAGAGGTTTTGAGGCAGGAAAAGTTGGCCCTAAAGATGGCAAAGACTTTATTGGTGGCAATTATTCTAGTGTTATGAATTTTGAGGCTGCTTTGCCAAACATTTTACCTGAAGCAACTAAGACTGATGTTGGGGTATTTTTAGACATCGGTAATGTTTGGGGAATTGATTATGATAGTCAGTTAGATGATAGCAATACAATTAGGTCTTCAGCAGGAGTAAATGCCAGCTGGATATCGCCTCTTGGACCTATGTCTATTACACTCGCACAACCTATATCAAAAGCTAGCACAGATATAACACAAGGATTTGATTTCCAACTAGGAACTACATTCTAATGAAAAAAAATATTTATAAAATAATAATTTTAATTTCAATTTTTTTTAACTATAACCTATACGCAGACAATGTTTATTTTATAGATTTTCATAAAGTTTTGAATAAAAGTGATGCTGGAAAAAATGCACAAGAAATATTAAAAAAAAGAGTAAAAACAGAAGCTGTAAAGTTTGATAAAATTCAAAAAAATCTTCTTACTAAAGAAAGAGAAATCATATCTAAAAAAAAATTAATATCAAAAGAAGAGTATGCAAAAGAAGTAAATGAATTAAGAAAAAAAGTTGCACAAATACAACAAAATAAACAAAAATCTATTAATGAAGTAGGAAAATTAAGAGCGAAGGCAAAAAAAGAATTGCTTAATAAATTAAGTCCTATTTTAAAAAAATATCTTGAATCTAAAAATATAAGAATAGTCATTGATAAAAAAGAAGTTTTATACGGAGATGCATCTTTAGATATTACTGATGAAATTATGACTCTCTTCAACAAAGAAGTAAAATCGCTAGATTTAAAATAATATAAATGTTTCAAAATAATTTTTTTGAAAATAAAGGCCCATTTAAACTGCATGATCTTTTTACAGATTCTGACATAAAAAATATTGATGTTGCTGACATTAAAACACTAGGTAATTCTAAAGAAGGTGATGTAACATTTTTTGATTCTATTAACTACAAAGAACTTGCAAGTAAAACAAAAGCTTCTTGTTGTATAACAACGACTAAATTAGAAAAGTATTTACCAAAATCTTGCACAAGAATTATAGTAAAAAATGTATTGTTTGAACTAGCGGTTATTACAAAAAAATTCTACCCTCAAGCTGATATAGACTATCCCGATCAATCATTAAATAAACCTGATTTATCCAATTTTTCTCATGTTAAATTTGGTAACAATGTTTTAATTGGAAAAAATGTAAAATTAGGTAAAAACACTATTATTGGAAGCAACACAATAATAGAACAAAATGTTTCAATAGGAGAGAATTGTATTTTAGGTTCACAAATTATGATTAAAAATACTTTGATTGGAGACAGTGTCGTAATACAAGATGGATGTAAAATTGGACTTAAGGGTTTCGGTTTCATACCTCTGAAAGATAAAAATGTAAAATTTCCACATATAGGCAAGGTAATCATAGACGACAATGTTGAGATAGCTGCGTCTTGTACAATAGATAGAGGCTCTATCGATGACACTATTATAGGTAAAAATACATATTTAGATAATCAAGTTCATATTGCACACAATGTTAAAATAGGTACAAACTGTTTAATTGCTGGTCAAGTTGGTTTTGCAGGTAGTACATCAATCGGAAACAATGTTTCTATTGGTGGGCAAGCTGGAATCTCTGGTCATTTAAAAATAGGTAATAATGTGAAAATTGCTGGGGGAAGTGGAGTGATAAAAAATATAAAAGACAACAGTGTTGTAATGGGTTATCCAGCCATACCACTTAAAGAATTTATAAAAAATTGGAAAAAAAAAAATGACTAATTCAATAGATAGAAAAAAAATAGAAAGTTTGTTACCGCATAGGGATCCAATGTTATTAATAGATAAATTAATTAATATTGTTCCTCTTAAATCAGCTACAGCAATTATGTATGTTAAAAAAAATGGTTTTTATGTACAAGGACATTTTCCTGATCAACCTGTAATGCCAGGAGTTCTTATAGTGGAAGCATTTGGACAAGCCGCTGCTGCTCTTACCGCTCATGGTATAGACCCTAAAGAATACGCTAATAAATTAGTCTATTTAATGGGGGTAGATAAAGCGAGATTTAGAAGTCCAGTAATACCAGATTGTGAACTTCATCTAGAAATAGAAGCTGTAAGATCACATGGAAGAGTTTGGAAATATAAAGGAACAGCTAAAGTCGAAGGCAAAAGAATGGCAGATGCACAATGGTCTGCAACAATAGTGGATAAAAATAATGATACATAAAACTAGTGTAATAGATGTTAAAGCAAATATTTCAAAAAATGTTAAGGTAGGCCCTTTTTGTTATATTGGTCCTAAGGTTGAGTTAGGTGAGGGAGTAGAATTAATTTCTAATGTACATATTGAAGGAAACACAAAAATAGGTAAAGGAACTAAAATCTTTCCATTTGCAAGTATTGGAACGCAACCACAAGACTTAAAATTTAATAATGAAAAAAATAGTCTTACTATAGGTGAGAATAATCTTATAAGAGAATATGTTACTATCAATCCAGGCACAGCTGGCGGAGGATCTGAAACATTAGTAGGAAATAATTGTTTGTTTATGATTTCATCTCATATTGCACATGATTGCAAAATTGGAAACAATGTAATTATTGCAAATAACGTACCTCTAGGTGGCCATGTAACCATAGAAGATTCAGTTGTTATCGGGGGAAATTCTGCAGTACAGCAATTTACTAGAATTGGCAGACTTGCAATGATTGGAGGAATGACAGGTGTTTTAAAAGATGTAATTCCATTTGGTCTATCAATTGGTAATAGAAATTACTTACAAGGTTTAAATCTAATTGGATTAAGAAGAAAAAAATATGAAAATCAAAAAATTATGGGACTTGATAAAGCCTACAAAGATATTTTTTCTTCAAATAATTTGTATGAAAATCTAAGCAAAATTAATGGAGAATATAAAGATAATGAGTTAGTTAACGAGGTAATAGCTTTTATTGAAAAAGATAAAAAAAGACCTATTTGTTCACCAATAGATAAAAAGGAATAATATGATAGGTTTAATTTTTGGAGAAACAGATTTTCCAAAGCAAATCTTAAAAAAAATTAAAAATAAAAAAAAATATTTAATAATAGATTTAACTAAACAGAAGATTTTTAAAAAGTACAAAAACTCACACTCAGTTTCTATCGGTCAGTTCGGCAAAATCATTAAAATACTTAAGATTAATAAATGTAACAAAATACTTTTTGCGGGAAAAGTAAAAAAACCAAATTTTTCTAAATTAAAGTTAGACTTAAAGGGAGTGTATTATATCCCAAGTATAATTAGAAGCTTAAAGTTAGGCGACGCAGCCGTATTTAAAAAGATAATAGATATATTTAAAAAAGAAAAAATAAAAACAATTAGCTCTACAATATTCACTCCGGAACTTAGTTTGAATAAAGGAAATTATTCAAAAATTAAACCTGACAACATAGATAAAAATGACATTACCAAAGCTATTAAAGTATTGAGCAAATTAAATGAATATAACTTTACTCAAGGAGTGGTAGTTAGAGAAAATAAAGTTATAGCACTAGAGGGTGTAGGAGGTACACAAAAAATGCTACAGAAAATAAAAAAAAATAAATTTAAAAAAAGTGGGGTTTTAGTAAAATTTCCAAAAAAAAAACAAGATGTAAGAGTTGATTTACCAACATTTGGTTTCAATACATTGAAACAATCTAAATTAGCTGGCCTCAAAGGGGTAGTAATGAAAAATAAGAGAAACATTTTTTTGGACAAAAAAAAATGTATTCAGTTTGCTAATGAAAATAAAATGTTTATTACTATAAAATGATAAGAACATTTCTTGCTATTATTATTTTTTTATTTTTATTGACAAGCGTAAAATCAAGTGAATTTAGACTAAAAGAAATCTACAAAGGTTTAGATAAACCATGGAGTTTGTCTTTTATTAACAATGATAATATTATTCTTACTGAAAAATCAGGTAAATTATATTCTTTAAATCTTAAAAACAAAAAAATTAAAGAAATAAAACACAACTTATCGGTAAAAGAGCATGGTCAAGGTGGGCTGCTTGATGTTTTATATAATGATAATCAAGTTTACATCTCATATTCCGAAAATAGAGGAAAATCGCAAACAAGCACATCTGTAGCTAAAGGCAAATTTAATAATTCAAAAATTGAATTTAAGAATATTTTTAGAGCTGAACCAGCAATAAATTCAGGTTATCATTTTGGTTCAAGATTAGTAATTAAAAATAATCATCTTTATATTTCAGTAGGTGAAAGAGGAAAAGGTATGATTGCACAAGATGCATCGAAACACCCAGGCAGTATAATTAGAATAAACTTAGATGGATCAATTCCCAAAGATAACCCACATTTTAAAACCAAGAAAAATTGGCTTCCTGAAATCTATCAGATAGGTGTAAGGAATCCGCAAGGCATAACACTATCTCCTTACGATAATAAAATTTATTTAACAAACCATGGAGCTAAAGGAGGCGATTGGTTTGGAGCAGCTGCCATTGGTAAGAATTATGGTTGGAAAATTTTAGGTTGGGGTGGAACTAATTATTCTGGAACAAAAATTGGACCGAAATGGAAACCAGGCTATACTAAACCTATTAAATATTGGGTGCCGTCAATAGCAGTTAGTGCACTATTAATTTATAAAGGTAAAGAATTTGAAAATTGGAATGGAGACGCATTAATAACGTCTTTAAAAGATAAATCGCTAAGAAAAATTAAATTTAAAGGTAATAAGTTCTTAAACGAGGAAATAATATTCCAAGGAGATATTGGAAGAATACGAGATATCAAAACTCAAAATAAAACTGGTGAAATTTTTTTATTAAATGATAATGGCTCTGTTTGGAGATTATATAAGTGAAAAAAATATTTATTTTAACTGGCGAGCCGTCCGGTGACAAATTAGCTTCTAAAGTTATTAAAAAAATTAAAATAATTAACCCAAATATAAATTTTTTAGCTGTAGGAGGAGACAATCTTAAAGCTATAGGAATAAGATCCATATATGATTTAAAAGAAATTACATATTTAGGTTTTACCAAAGTTTTTCTCAATCTATTTAAGATTAATAAAAAAATTAATGAAACAGTAAAAGCTGTTATTGAATTTGATCCAGATATTCTTTTTTCTGTCGATAGCCCTGATTTTACACTACGTGTTGCAGAAAAAGTAAAAAAAATTAATTCTAAAATTAAAACTGTTCATTATGTCGCCCCTCAAGTGTGGGCTTGGAGAGAAGGTAGAGTAAAAAAAATTAAAAAATTTATTGATCATATCTTGTTATTATTTTTTTTTGAAAAAGAATATTTTGAAAAAGAAAATGTTAGTTGTGAATTTGTGGGGCACCCTTTATTGGAAGAGGAGACATCTAAGATTGATATCAATCAACTTATTAGTAAAAATAAAGCTTTAATTTCAGTTTTTGCAGGTAGCCGAAATTCAGAAATAAATGTCTTAATGCCAATTTTACTAGATTTTATAAAATTAATGAATGGTAACTATGAAGATATAACTTATGTTTTTCATTCAACAAATGAAAATAGTAATTTGATAAAATTATTTATCACTTCAAGCAAAATTAAAAACTGTGAAGTTATTAGTGATGATTTAATAAAATCAAATATAATTAAAAAGTCAATTTTTGCAGTATCTAAATCTGGAACTGTATCATTAGAAATTTGTAATTCAAAAATTCCTTCTATAATTTTATATAAAATGGGATTTTTGAATTTTTTTATAGTTAAAATTTTAGTTAAAACTAAGTTTGCTAATATCATTAATATAGCTGCTAAAAAAATGATTATACCTGAATTACTACAGTCTGATTGTAATGCTAATAATATTTACAAACACGTGAGTGATTTTTTAGAAAATCCAGATAAAATAACAAATCAAATTATACAAACAGAAAATATATTAAAAAAATTTAAAACAAAAAAACTATCATCTGAAATAGCAAGTGAATCTTTAAATAATTTTTTATAAAATGTTAATTTATTCTCATGATGATTGTTTGTTAAAAAACAACGGATTAAATCACCCTGAAAGAAAAGAAAGACTTAGCAGCATAATAAATTCTATAAAAGAAATTAAAGATTTTGAAATTGAATTTAAAAAGGCTCCAGAAGCTGATTTTAAAAATATATTACTAGTTCATCCTAAAAAGTATATTGAAAATATTTTTTCTCGAATTCCTAACGATGGACTAATAGGAGTTGAAAAAGAACCCTACGCAGATACATTACTTTGTCCTAACAGTAAAAAGGCTATTTTAAGATCGTGCGGTGCTGGCATATCTGCAGCAGATGATTTAATGAATAAAAATGAGAGAATTTTTTGCGCAATTAGACCACCTGGCCACCACGCTGAAACAGCAAAAGCAATGGGCTTTTGTTTTATTAATAATATTGCTGTAGCTGCTAGATATTTACAAAATAAATATAAAGTAAACAAAGTAGCGATTATTGATTTTGATGTTCATCATGGAAATGGAACGCAAGAAATATTTTATAAAGACGAAACTGTATCTTATGGATCTTCTCACGAATTTCCTTTATTTCCGGGTACAGGTACTGAACAAGAAACTGGAGTAGGTAACATTTTTAATGCTATTTTAAAAGCTGGAACAAAAGGTAAAGAGTTTATTAAAATATTTGAAAAAAAAATATTAAATCCAATAGATAGATTTAAGCCAGAAATTATTTTAATATCAGCCGGATTTGACGCTCACACTAGAGACCCACTTGCAAATATTAATTTAGAATCCGAAGATTTTTATGACATAACCAAAAAAATAGTAGAACTTGCAAATGTTCATTGTCATGGAAGAATAATCTCTTTTTTAGAAGGAGGCTATGATTTAATAGCTTTGTCAGAAAGTATAAAAGAACATCTGAGAGCCTTAAAATTCTAAAAAAAATCCTTACCACCTTTTAAGTAAGCACATTTTTCACAAGTAGTTTCTATATTTGGAGGTGATTCTAAATTTAAAACATCTTTCATCTCTTTTATTTTTTTTTCAATCCAAACAGTATTTGTTTTGTATGGAATAAGCATAGTTTTAAAATCTATTTTATTTTCAAATTTATCATTAGTTTTTTCACCATTGCAAACATAAAAAAAAGAAAGATCAGAAACATTAAAACTCATTTTTCTTAAAATGTGTACATATATATCCATTTGTAATTTATAACTTAAATGCCACTCAGATTTTAAGTATGATGAAATTGTAATCGGGTAATTAGATGATTGAGCTTTATAGTCAACAACAACCAATTTCTTTTCTTTAAGATCAAACCACAAGTCATCAATACCACCATAAATAATAAGATTATTTTTTACATCTAAATAAGAAATTCCACCTTTTAAGGAATTTCTCCATAAATCCAAATCTTTATGTTGGTATGGCACAAAATTTAAATTATGTTTTACCATTATTGGATGAGGTTTTTGTTCTTTTCGATATAGATCAAATTCTTTTTTTAATAATGTATCCACTGCAATATTTAATGCCCAGCCCGGCATGGATGGTTCTTTAAGTCCAATCACTCGATCAAGATAAAAACACCTTTTACAACTCAGAAAATTAAAAAACTTAGATCTACTTATTTTAAATGGAGAATTTGATTTTTTATCGTAAAGAGAACTTTTTCTAACTCTAAATGAGGTAGCTTCTTTCATATCAGATTTTGCTAAGTCGTTTGATAACTTCGTTTTTATCTAATGATAAAATAACATCGAATAATCCCGGCCCAAATCTTGAGCCCACTAAAGCTATTCTTAAGGGCTGACCCACACCTTTAAAATTAGTTTTGTGTTTATCAATTAATGATTTTATGACAGGTTCTAATGTTTCCTTTGATAAAGTGCTTAACTTTACATACTCAGTTATGAATTCTTTAATTATAGATCTTGATAAATCATCAATTAATTTTTTATCTTCAGTACTTATTTCTATTTTGTCTTTGATTATATACTGAGCATTATTCCAAATATCCTCTAATGTTTTTGCCTTGTTCTTTAAAAAAGTCATTGATTTTGTAAGTATAGCTTCTTTAGACTGATCTATATCAGTTTTATATTTTGAAATATATTCTTTGAATAATTTGAATAAATCTTTTTCATCAATTGTCTTTATGTAAGTTTCATTCATCGAAAGTATTCTAGATATATCAAGTTTTGAAGGAGATTTACCAACACCATTCAAGTCAAATAAATCAATACTTTCTTGTTTTGTAAAAATCTCTTTATCTTTGTGGGACCACCCAAGTCTTAAAAGATAATTTCTAAGTGCGTCTGCAATTATACCTATTTTTTTGTAGTCTTCTAATGTTGAAGCATTATCTCTTTTAGATAATTTTTTACCTTTATCACTATGTATTAAAGGTATGTGAGCAAAGTTAGGAACTTCCCAGCTCATAGCTTCGTATATTTGTTTTTGTTTGAATGTATTAATTTGATGATCGTTTCCTCTAATTATATGTGTGACTTTCATTTCATGATCATCAACAGTAGCTGATAGTTGGTACGTTGGAGTTTTATCTTTTCTTAAGATAACGAAATCTTCAATAGTTGAATTAGATAAATTAACATCACCTTGTACTAAATCTTTTATCAATGTCGCACCAGAAATTTTACTTTTAAACCTTAATATAGCAGGCCCATTTTTTTTTTCTTTTAAATCTCTACATTTACGATTGTATATAAATGGTAAATTCTTTTTCTTCGATAATATTTTTTGATCTTCGAGATCTTGCTCCGTACAATAGCAGTAATAAGCAAAACCTTTTTTAATTAACTCATTTGCCACAGTTTTATGAATTTCAATATTTTTAGATTGAATAAATTCTTCACCATCATGTTCAATACCTAGCCAAGCCAGTGAGGATATAATTTGATATATAAACTCATCTTTAGATCTCTCTTTGTCCGTGTCCTCAATCCTAAGAAAATATTTGCCTTTATTTTTTTTTGCTAAAAGCCAATTAAACAAAGCTGTTCGAACACCACCAATATGAAGAGGCCCAGTAGGAGAGGGCGCAAACCTACAAATAAAAGACATTTATGTTAATTAGACTATTTTAGTGAAAACTTCTATATAAAGAAACAAGTTTGCCTTGAATTTTTATTCTGCTAGCAGCATAAATTTTAGTATCGTAATTTTTATTAGCAGCTTCTAAAGCTATAGTGTTTCCTTTTTTACGAATTCTTTTTAATGTAGCTTCTTGACCATCAATTAAGACAACTGCTATTTGACCGCTATCAGCATTAGAAGCTTTTTTAACTATAACAGTGTCTCCATCGTTAATTCCTGCTTCAACCATTGAGTCTCCCTTAACTTTTAGACCAAAATGTTCGCCATTATTTTGCAAGTCTTCAGGTAAAGTAACTTTATCAACCTCTTGTTGAATCGCTTCAATTGGAGTTCCTGCTGCTATACTTCCTAAAACAGATATCTTACTTGAGACTGAAATAGATTTATCTAAACCACCTTTAATAACGCTTGGCGTAAATGAATTAAATATATCATTTGCACTAGCATTTTCAGGTAATTTTATAACTTCAAGAGCTCTTGCCTTGTGGGCTAATCTTTTTATAAAACCCCTCTCTTCTAAAGCTGAAATAAGTCTGTGTATCCCGGATTTCGACTTAAGGTTGAGTGAATTTTTCATTTCCTCATATGAGGGTGAGATTCCTGTGGATCTTATTTTTTTATTAATAAATATTAATAAGTTTTTTTGTTTTTTTGTAAGCATAAGAACAAACCTTGTACATGTATGTTCTATAAAAGTTCTTTTAAAATTACAATGCCTAAAAAACACCTATTTTATTGAGTTATTTGAATAATCTTTTCCATTAGTTCAGCCGTTTTGTCAGAACTTAGAAGTGATTCACCAATGAGAAAGTTTTTAATTCCAGTCCTATCAAAAATGTACTTAGCATCTTCTTCATTTTTAATTCCACTTTCCGATATAAGAGGGCTTTTGTGCTCTTTTACAATGTTATAGATTTGAATAGTGTTATCAATAGAGACGTCCAAAGTTTTTAAGTTTCTATTATTAATACCAATCATGGCGTCATTAAATTTAAGCGCAATTTCAGCTTCTTTTTTATTATGCACTTCAACTATGACACTTAATTTTTGTTTTATAGCCTCGGCATAAATTTCATCCGCTTGACTACCATTAAGCGCTGCAACAATTATTAGGATACAATCACAACCATAGCTTTTAGACAAAGAAACTTGATAAGGATCAATAAAAAAATCCTTAGCTAATATAGGAATATTAAATTTTTTTTTAATATCAGTAATGTAATTTAATTTTCCTAAAAAATATTTTTCTTCCGTAAGAACAGAAAGGCAAGTAGCACCATTATCAATATACATTTTTGCAATATCCATATGGTTAAAATTCTTAACCAGAACTCCTGCGGAAGGGCTAGCTTTTTTTATTTCTGAGATTAAAGAAACACCTTTATTATTTTCAATTTTTTCTTTAAAATTATTTGTATAATTTAAATTTTTTATTTTTTT
>Ga0114997_10003494_pt1 | contig 12331 bp, 10 predicted proteins | sample ArcticOcean_MG_C_2_FD_87045 | JGI IMG/M metagenome (GOLD analysis project Ga0114997, IMG submission 87045) | Marine microbial communities from western Arctic Ocean - ArcticOcean_MG_CB4_136 | ecosystem: Environmental > Aquatic > Marine > Oceanic | place: Arctic Ocean: Canada Basin | collected... | reverse complement strand
GCTCTGTATTCTAAAGGTCTTGGGTGGGTTACTACTGTAATTTTTACTCTTCTTGGTGGCTTGTTTGCTATTAGATCTGGAGTAATAAAAGCCATGTTTGTTTCTGGAATATTAATGGCTTCCACAAATTTACTATTTTCTTTACTGGCATGGTCAGGAAAATCTGAACTACTATTTGCAATAGCTGTTATATTTGATGATATGGCAGCTGCATTTGCAACAGTTGCATTTGTAGCTTTTATTTCAATGCTTGTTGACAGAACTTATACAGCTACTCAATATGCTCTACTTGCTTCGATTGGGACCGCTGGAAGAACAACACTTGCCGCCTCTTCTGGTGCTTTGGTTGACTGGTTAAATGGAGACTGGGGTATTTTCTTCATAATAACTGCTGTTATGGTAATTCCATCTTTAATATTTCTTTATATGATAAAAGATAAACTAAAGTTGAATGATTAAGTATTTTACCAACACTTTTTCTGTTGTAAGTCTTTATAAAAAACCATCAATCAAATCAGAAATTGTTACTCAATTGATATATGGAGACAGTTTTTCTATATCTCAAAAAAAGAACAAGTGGTTTAAAATTAAGATTAAAGAAGACAGTTACAAAGGATATATTCAGCGAAAAAATTATTCAGAATATTTAAAACCAACACATAAGATTAATAGATTAAATGCAAAAATTTATAGATTTCCTAATAGAAAAGCAAAAATTAATGAATTGAGTTTTGGTTCAAAAATAAAAGTTTTAGATAAGAAATATAAATTTTATAAATTTACTAAAGGTTGGATATGCAAAAAAGATGTAGATATTCTTTATTTTAAAGAAAAAAATTTTTTTAAAAAAATTAATATCTTTAAAAATATAAAATATAAATGGGGTGGAAAATCTTTTAAAGGAATTGATTGTTCAGCTTTAATACAAGTTTGTTTAAATTTTAATAATAAATATTGTCCAAGAGATGCTAAAGATCAGGTCAAATATTTTAAGAGAAATGTTAGATTAAGCAAAATTAAGAAAAATGATATTATTTATTGGAAAGGTCATGTTGCAGTGGCATTGAGTAATACAAAACTAATTCACGCTTATGGACCAATGAAAAAAACTGTCATCATGGGTATTGATCAAACAATTAAAATGATAAATAAAACCACTAACTTAAAAGTTATTTATATAAAAAGAATTTGAATTGGCTTAAGGTGGCTTTAGTCTCCCTCCACCACCTTAAATATACTGTATCTGATTCGGTAAAAAAATTTAAACTCGTAATACTTGTGTTTTAATGGCGGAGAGAAAGGGATTCGAACCCTTGATACGGTTGCCCGTATACACGCTTTCCAAGCGTGCGCCTTCAACCACTCGGCCACCTCTCCTTTAAATCTTATAAATTAATTTTCCAAATTCTTGTAAAAATTGATCTTTTGTGGGTAGTTGATTTTTTTTCATCTCATTTTGAATGCTTTGATAATTTTTAATTATAAAGTTAGTTTTTTCGAAAAAATTTTTAGAATTTCTTTCTGCAACAAATATTCCTTTTTTATTTCCAACTATATGGGCGATTTCTGGAAATATAATAACCGGTCTTAAACGAGCAAGGGCTTCCAAAAGTACCATGGGATGACCCTCTGTAAATGATGGTAATATAAAAATGTTGTGGTTGTCATATATGTTTATTAATTTTTTCTCGTCACTTTCTATTCCACAAACAGTTACATTAAGTTGATTTATTTTATTAATGCTGTTTTTTTCAGAACCAACAATGGTTAGTGTTTGATCGCTATTACTTTCTTTGAATATCTTTAAAAAAGAGAATATTCCTTTCTCAACTCTTAATCTTCCAACGTAAAGCAGCTTAGTTTTATTGATTTGAGCTTCATTGTTGTCTGTTAACCAATTTTTATTAATCAATGATGGTGAGACGACGTTCCCTTTTTTTCCTTTTAAAATATAAGTTCTGCAACTTATTAATGGTAAAATGTTTGTTACAATATTAAACATAACATAATAAATAATAGGTCCAATAAACCCTAATATAGATTTATATTCTCCATATCCATCACTTCGTAAATAAACAACTGATTTTTTTTTAAATATCTTAATTAAAATGCTGGCAAAAAATGTAAATGGATTTATAGAGATAATTAAATATTTATTTTCTTCATTTTCATGAAACGTTTTGTAAATACCAATTAAAAATGTGAAGATTGTGCTATAAATTTTTACATTATTTAAATTTATACAATGAGATCTTTTTATCTTAGACTTTCTAGCTATAAGATTGGTTTGAAACTGACTATTTAAACCTTCAGAAATTATTTTTGTATCTATGTTGTTGCAAAAAAATTTGCCCTCATAATTTAAAACACTTTCGTTAGAAATTATAAATAATTTTTTCATTACGTCTCTTTGCTAATTTTTAAAACTCCAATAAATGCCTCTTGTGGAATTTCTACTCTTCCAAATTGTTTAGATCTTGCTTTTCCTTTTTTTTGCTTTTTAAGTAACTTCTTTTTTCTATCGCCCGCTCCTCCACCATGTATTTTTGTTAAAACATCTTTCGAAAAACCTTTTATCGACTCTCTTGCTATGATCTTGCCTCCAATTGCTGCCTGCACCGGTATCATAAAATTGTGTCTTGGAATGAGATCTTTTAATTTTTCACAAACTTGTCTGCCAGTTCTTTCGGCAAAGTCCTTATGTATAATCATTGCAAGGGCATCTACTGGTTCAGCGTTAACAAGAATGTTTAGTTTAACTAAATCTCCTTCTTTTAGGCCTGTTATTTCGTATTCAAAACTAGCGTATCCACTTGAAACAGATTTTAGCCTGTCATTAAAATCAAAAACTATTTCATTTAAAGGTAAGTCATAAGACAGCACCGCTCTATTACCAGAGTAAGTCAAGTTAGTTTGTATTCCTCTTTTGTCTTGGCAAATTTTAATAATTGTTCCTAAATATTCATCTGGAGTAATAATTGTTGCTTTAATCCAAGGTTCTTCAATTTTTTCAATTTGTGTGGGGTCTGGCATGTTTGATGGATTTTGTAAGTCTATAACTTCCCCTTTTATTTTATGAACCTTATAGATTACTCCAGGAGTGGTAGTTATTAAACTGACATCAAACTCCCTTTCTAGTCTCTCTGTAATTATTTCTAGATGTAATAATCCTAAAAACCCACATCTAAACCCCAAGCCTAATGCACTTGATGACTCTGCTTCGTAAGAAAAGCTTGAGTCATTCAATTTAAGTTTAGCTAAGCCATCTTTTAATTTTTGATATTCAGAACTGTCTATTGGAAATAATCCACAAAATACTACTGGTCTACTAGGTTTGAAGCCAGGTAGTGGAATTTCGATAGGGTTCAAAGAATCGCAAATAGTATCTCCAACCTTAGTCTCTGAGAGAGATTTTATTCCTGTTATTATAAATCCAATTTGACCAGTATCTAACTCGTTAATATCCGTAGGTTTTGGTGTAAATACTCCAACTTTTTCAATTATATATTCTTGATCGTTAGACATCAATTTTACTTTCATGCCTTTTTTAATTTTTCCATCAATAACTCTAACTAAAATTACTACACCTAAATAACTATCATACCAGCTATCAACCAATAATGACTTTAATTTTGATCCTTCTTGACTTTTTGGCTCTGGTAGATTTGTTATTATAGACTCTAAGATTTCGTCAATTCCTTCTCCAGTTTTTCCTGAACAACTTATAGCGTTCGATGTATCAATTCCAATTACGTCCTCTATTTCTTTTTTTGCTTTTTCAACATCTGATGCAGGTAAATCTATTTTATTGAGAACTGGAATAATTTCATGATTTATTTCTAGGGCTTGATAAACGTTTGCTAAGGTTTGAGCCTCAACTCCTTGTGTGCTGTCAACTATCAACAAAGAACCTTCACAAGCAGACAAAGACCTACTAACCTCATAACTAAAATCAACATGACCAGGGGTATCTATAATATTTAAAATGTATTCTTTACCGTCTTTGGCCTTGTAGTTTAATCTCACTGTTTGTGCTTTAATAGTAATTCCTCTTTCTTTCTCTATATCCATGGAGTCAAGAACTTGTGCAGACATTTCTCTATCTGTTAACCCTCCACATCTATGAATGATGCGGTCAGCAATTGTTGATTTTCCATGGTCGATGTGTGCAATTATAGCAAAATTACGTATTCTTTTTGTATTAGACATTATGATCTTATTGTTGCGCCTGTTTTTTCTTTAACAGTATTTATTATTGTTTTACTTATCTCTTCCAGATCTGATTCTGTTAAAGTTTTATCAGAAGCTTGTATCACTACATTTATTGCTACAGACTTTTTTCCTTGAGGAATATTTTGACCTTCAAAAACATCAAATGTAGTTACTTTCTGTATAATGGTACTATCTATTTTTTTTATGATGTTCTCAAGATCTCCTACTTTATAGGATTTTTCGATCACAAAAGCAAAGTCTCTCTCAGACTTCTGAAAATCAAATATGGTATAATTTTCTTTGTTAGCTCTAATCTTTTTATTTGGCTGAGGAATGTTCTTTAAAAATATTTCTAAACCAAAGATATTTTTATCCTTAAAATCTAAATTAGTAACGAGAGCAGGATGCAACTCTCCAAAATATGCGAGGTGAGGTCCTTTTTCTGACTTTAAATTTATAGAACCGGATCTGCCTGGGTGATAGCAATTTTTTGTGTTATTGCTCACAAAAATATCATTTTGACTAATACCTAATTCAATTAGTGTTCTAATTGCATCACTTTTAATATCAAAGACATCTATATTCCTTGCCTTTTCTGACCAGCTTTTTCTTCCTACTAAACCAGTTTTTAAAGCTCCAAGTATAGTTTGCTGTTCACCTGGATTCATTCCAAAAAATACTGGCCCTATTTCAAATAAAGATAGGTCTTCGTGACCGCGATCTTGATTCTTTTTTAAATGAATAGCTAAATTTGAAAAAATTGATCTTCTAAGAACATCTAAATCCGAAGATATTGGATTAAATATTTTTATTTCTTTTTCACCTTTAGAAAACTGTTTGTCAGTTTTAGAATCAGTGAACGACCAAGTAACACATTCCATAAACCCTTTTGACGCTAAAGCTCTTTGTGAAAGATGAAATAATTTCTGTCTATAATTTAAGGTTTCTTTCTCTCTTTTTTTTGTTGGTTCGATTAATGGAATTTTATCAAAGCCTTTAATTCTAATTAGCTCTTCTATTAAATCTATATCTTGATTTATATCAGGCCTCCAAGAGGGTACTTCTACTTTATATGATTTTTTATTTATTTTTACTTTGCATCCTAAAGAGTTAAGAGTTTTTTTTACTTCTTTATTGTCAATTGAGATTCCAATAGTGCTCATAAATTTTCCTGCATCGAGTTCTATGGATTTATTTTTTTTTAAAATAGACCCGGTGATGTCAAATTTGCTAGCAGAACCTCCACAAATATCCAGTATTAGAGTGGTTGCCACCTCGAGTCCCTCTTTAATTGATTGTGGATCTATCCCTCGCTCAAACCTATATTTAGCATCAGTGTTAATATTTAAAGCTCTAGAAGTTTTTCTTACAGCTGATGGTAAGAAATAGGCTGACTCAAGTAAAATATTTTTTGTACTTATTTCTGATGATGTTTTTGTGCCACCAATTACACCTCCTAAACCGAGTACTTCACTTTTGTCAGTGATTACACACATTCCTTCGTCTAGTTTATATTTTTTATTATCTAAGGCCTCGAAAGACTCGTTTGCTTTCGAACTTCTGATAATTATTTCCTTGTCAACTTTGTCTGCATCATATGCGTGTAATGGCCTATTAAGATCAAACATTACATAATTTGTAATGTCTACAACTGCTGAAATTGGTTTTAAACCTAAAGCTATTATTTTGTCTTTTAACCAGACTGGACTTTCTTTGTTTGTAATATTTTTTATGTAACAGCTACCAAAAGAAATGCAGCCTTGGTTCTTTGATCTAGAAATTGAAACTTTAATTGGTTGTTTAAAACCTTGTTTGATAGATTTTTTTTTCTTATTCAATAAACTTCCTAAACCAGAGGAAGCTAAATCTCTTGCGATACCTCTAACTCCTAAACAATCGGCTCTGTTGGGTGTAATAGATATATCTATTACTTTTTTTCCTCTGTTTTTAAAATAATTTTTACCTAATTCTTTTTCTTTATTTTTTAATTCTATGATTCCTTCTTTATTATTAGATATGTTTAGTTCGTTCTCAGAACATAACATGCCGCTTGATTCTATTCCTCTAATTTTGACAACATTTAATTTTAATTTTGTTTTAGGAATGATTGATCCCGGTGGAGCATATATTGTTACAAGCCCTGCTCTTGCGTTGGGTGCGCCACATACTACCTTGATAACTTTATTTTCTCCGAGACTTACGTCGCAAACTTTAAGCTTATCTGCATTTGGGTGTTTTTCAGATTTTATAATTTTTGCTATTTTAAATTCGGCTAATTCTCCTGAACTTTCTTTCACTGACTCAACTTCTAAACCAATATTGGTTAATTGTTCGAGTATCTTAGTTTCATTGGCTTTTGTATTTAAATGTTCTTTTAACCAAGGAATTGTAATTATCATTTACTTAACCCTCTATAGTTTGTTGGGACGTCTAAAGGATCAAAGCCAAAGTGATTTAGCCACCTGTAGTCACTTTCAAAAAAAGCTCTAAGGTCGTTAATTCCATACTTTAACATTGCTAGCCTATCAATGCCCATACCAAAAGCAAAACCTTGATATTTTTTTTGGTCAACTTTTACATTTTTAAGGACGTTAGGATGTACCATTCCACATCCTAAAATTTCCAACCACTTATCACCTTCGCCTATTACTATCTTTTCATTTTCAATTCTATAACCAATATCTACCTCGGCTGAAGGTTCGGTAAATGGAAAATGGCTTGGCCTAAATCTCATTTTAATATTTTTAACTTCAAAAAATTCTTTAATAAAATAATCTAAACATCCTTTAAGGTGACTCATTGTAATATTTTTATCAATATGTAACCCTTCTAATTGATGAAACATTGGTGCGTGAGTCTGGTCGCTGTCACATCGATATGTTCTGCCTGGTACTATAATTTTAAAAGGAGGTTTTTCATTTAACATGGTTCTGATTTGAACCGGAGAAGTGTGAGTTCTCAATAAAATTTTCTTATTTTTTTCTAAATAGAAAGTATCATGCATATCTCTAGCGGGATGATCTTCTGGTGTGTTAAGTGCAGTAAAGTTATTATGTTCTGTTTCTACGTCAGGTCCCTCAGCCACAGAAAAACCTATTTCAGAAAAAATTGAAGAAATTTCATCAATGACCTGAGAGACTGGATGTATCTTTCCGTTACTAAATGGTCGTGTTGGTAGCGTTATATCCACTTTTTCGTCTTTTAACTTTTCGTTAATTTCTAATGTTTCTAAATCTAAAAGTTTTTTTTCTAATTGGTTGGTTAGGTCATCTTTTAATTTATTTAAATTTGATGCAAATACTTTTTTTTCATCCGCTTTTAGATTGCCTATATTTTTAAACTGCATAGTGATTTGACCATTCTTGCCAAAAAAGTCAGTTTTGAGAATCTGAAGTTCTTCTTTTGATTTTATAGAATTTATCTTTTCTTCAAAACTAGAATTTATTTTTTCTAAATCACTCATAGAGTTTTTTGATTCTTTATTAATGTAAGATAAATCAAAGACCCTTATTAGTTAAGGGAGGATTGAGCTTTTTTTACGATAGATTTAAAGACTTCTGGGTTGTTATAAGCCAATTCTGCTAGAACTTTTCTGTCTAATTTAATTTTTGATTTATTTAGTGCATTTATAAGTTGCGAATAAGTGATTCCCTCGATTCTTGCTCCAGCATTAATTCTTTGTATCCACAAAGATCTAAAGTCTCTTTTTTTTACTTTTCTATCTCTGTATGCATACTGCATGGCTTTTTCCATGGCTTGACGAGCAACACGGATAGTATTTTTTCTTCTTCCATATTGGCCTTTTACTGCTTTCAAAACTTTATTATGTTTTGCTCTGCTTGTTACGCCACGTTTTGTTCTTGCCATTTTTTATTCCTACCTATTATAAGGCATGTACGACTTAACTATTTTAGTATCAGGTTTAGTCATTATCGTTGTGCCCCTAAGTTTTCTTATTTGTGAATTTGTTCTTTTTATCATACCGTGTCTTTTGCCCGCTTGTGGTCTTTTTACTTTTCCAGAGGCGGTAAATCGAAATCTTTTTTTAGCTGAGCTTTTAGTTTTAAGTTTAGGCATAAATATTTTGGTCTTATATAGAGATTAAATATTCTTTACAAGATGATATTATCTTTATTAATTGGGCTGAATAATCATTATCATTTGTCTACCTTCAAATTTTGGATGCGTCTCTACTTTTCCTACTTCTTTTGTGTCAATAATAATTCTATTCATTAAGTCTTTACCAAGATTAATGTGCTGCATTTCTCTTCCTTTAAATTTAACCGTAAATTTTACTTTGTCTTTTTTGCTTAAAAATTTTTTTGCATTTTTAATTTTGAAATTATAGTCATGTACGTCTGTACCAGGTCTTAATTTTATTTCTTTTAAAGCTACAACTTTTTGTTTTTTTTTTGCTATATTTGCCTTTTTTTGTAAGTCATATTTATACTTACCCATATCCATTATTTTACAAACTGGAGGATTTGCGTTTGGAGAAATTTCAATTAAATCTAAGCCTTCACTTTTCGCGACTTCTATTGCTTTATTGAGTGGCAAAGTTCCTAAATTATTTCCGTCACTACCAATCACTTGTACATCTATTGCTCTAATTCTTTCGTTGGCCTTCGGGCCTTGCGGCTTACTTCTTCTTTGAAAATAATTTGGTTTGAAGTTTGACACTTAATTTAGAGGAAGCTTATTTGCAGCAAGAATATTTTCAACTATTTTATCTCTTTTAATTATTTCTTGTTTTTCGGAACCAAGCCTTCTTAGTGTCACAGTGTTTTCTGCAACTTCTTTCTTACCGCACACTAATATCATGGGAACTTTTGCTAAAGAATGTTCTCTGATTTTGTAGTTTATTTTTTGATTTCTTAAATCCACTTCGCATTTTATACCTTCTTTAAACAGATCTTCAAATAACTTTTTTACATATTCATTATTTTCTTCAGCAATAGGTAAAATAACCACTTGGTTTGGGGATAGCCAAAAAGGCATTTTACCTGCATAATTTTCAATCAATATTCCAATAAATCTTTCTAAAGACCCAAAGAGAGCTCTATGTAACATTACTGGAACTTTTTTTGTTCCATCTTTTGCTACATATGTTGCGCCTAATCTGTCTGGAAGATTTAAGTCAACTTGTAATGTTCCGCACTGCCAATCTCTTCCTATGGCGTCTCTTAAAACAAATTCTATCTTGGGACCGTAAAATGCACCTTCGCCTTTGTTAATAGTATATTCTAGTTTTGATTGTTTGATTGCCGAAAGAAGAGCAGATTCTGATTTGTCCCAAACACTATCTTCTCCTACTCTTTTTTCTGGCCTGTCTGAATATTTTAATATTACATCTTTGAAACCCAGTGCATTATAGATTTCTAAAATTAAGTTCGTAACAGTTAAAGATTCTTGAGTTATTTGATCTTCAGTACAAAAAATATGAGCATCGTCCTGAGTGAATGCTCTTACCCTTAATAAACCGTGAAGTGCTCCTGACGGTTCATATCTATGAACTTTTCCAAATTCAGATAATTTTAATGGTAAGTCTCGATAACTTTTTAAACCTTGATTAAATACCTGTACGCAACCAGGGCAGTTCATTGGTTTGACGGCAAATATTTTTTCATCTGGCGTTTCAGAAGTATACATGTGTTCGCCAAATTTTTCCCAGTGCCCTGATTTTTCCCACAATGATTTATCTAGTAGTTCAGGTGTATTAATTTCTTTATAGCCAGCAAGTCTCTGCTTCATGCGCATATACTCGACCAGCCTTTGAAATAAAAGCCAACCTTTTTCATGCCAAAAAACTGCGCCCGGGCTTTCTTCTCTAAAGTGAAAAAAATCCATTTCTCTTCCTAGTTTTCTATGATCTCTTTTTTCTGCTTCCTCTAACCTGTGAAGATAGTCATCCAATTCTTTTTTACTTGACCAACAAGTTCCATAAATTCGTTGCAGCATCTCATTATTTGAATCTCCTCTCCAATAAGCTCCTGAAACTTTAGTTAATTTAAATGCTTTTCCAATTTTTCCTGATGACGCTAAATGAGGTCCTCTACAAAGATCGTGCCATGTACTACCATGATGATAAATAGATATTTCTTCTTCTTTTGGAATGCTTTCAATTATTTCAGCTTTATACTTCTCGCCCAATTTTATAAAATGATCTATTGCTTTTTTTCTCTCCCATACTTCTTTCTTGGTTTTTACATCTCTATCAATAATCTCTAACATTTTTTTTTCAATTTTAATTAAATCTTCACTTGTGAAGGGTTCTTTTCTAACAAAATCATAAAAAAAACCATTTTCAATAACAGGTCCAATTGTAACTTGTGTGCCAGGGAATAATTCTTGAACAGACATTGCCATAATATGAGCTGCATCATGACGAATTGTGTCGAGGCCTTCTTTGTCTTTTGATGTGATGATTTTAACTTTTGCGTCTTTTTTTATTTCAAAACTTAAGTCTTTAAGTTGTCCATCTACTTCCATTACTAATGCAATTTTTTCTAGTGACTTACTAATTTTTTTTACTAAATCAAACCCATTAATCTGGCTTTGAAAATTGATTTTTTTTCCATCTAAAAGTTGAATATTAGGCATCGTTTCTTTGTTTAAGTAATTTCTTGTATTCTGTAAAGGTAGATTGACACATTTGATCGACATTATATTTTTTAATAACATTGTTTCTTCCTTCAATACCCATATTGCTTAATGCATCCTTGTCTAATTCCATAACTTTGTTTAAAGCAGAGGCTAACTCCCGTGAATCACCTGAATTAAATAATATTCCTGATTTATTTTTTATAATCGTTTCCTTAGAGCCCCCAATGTCACTCGCAATAATTGGTTTGCCCATTGCCTGTGCTTCTACAGCAACTCTTCCAAAAGCTTCGGGTTCTATTGAGGCTGAAATAACTACATCAACCAGCTTATAAGCTGATGGCATATTTTTGCATCCGCTTATAAATGATATTTTGTTATTTAGTCTATATCTTTGAGCTAAATTAAAAAGTTTTTTTGTATAAACCTCTCTACCTTGATCTGAGCCTAAAATAATAGCATGAAAGTTCTCTTTGTTATGCACTTCTTTTAGAAAATTTAAGGACTCAATAAACATTTCTTGGCCCTTCCATTTAGTTAACCTACCAGGTAACAAAATTATAAATTTATCGGTATTTACTTTCCAGTCACTTTTCAATTGACTGATTTGTTTTTCTGAAACACTTTTTGAGTCAAAAAATTCTAAATTTATACCTCTAAAAATTACCATTAATTTTTTTCTTTTATTTAGATATTCTTGATAATGTTCATTAATATGATCAAAAATAAAGTTAGAGCCTCCAATAATCAATTTTGATCTGACCATAACACTATTATAAAAAAATTTTAATTTTCCTGAAAAATTATAAGTTCCGTGAAATGTAGTTACAAACTTCCTGCGTGTAAAAAAACATGCCAACAAACAAGACCAGGCTGGTGCTCTGCTTCTGGCATGTACAATATCAATATTACAAACCAATATAATAGCGGTGATAATAATAAAGTTCATTAGTATAATAATTGGATTTTTTGAATGAACTGGTAAACGAAAAACTTTAACTTTTTCTCCATTTGTAAATTTTAAAAGTTCTCCTCCGCTTGTTATTATATACGACCTACAATTCTGTTCAGCTAGAAAATGAGCTAGATCATAGCAACCAGTTTCTGCTCCGCCATATCCTAATTTTGGAATAACTTGCAAAACTTTTATTTTAGATAACATATGATAAGAGTATACATTATCAATAAATTGATAAACTTTTTTATGAAAAAATTTAAATACCTTGAAATTTCTAAGACCAAAAAACTTAGGTATATCCACAATTATTATAAAAAAAAACTATATATAATTTTTCTTCCAGGTTTTATGTCTGATATTGATGGAAAAAAACCTCAAGCTTTTAAAAAATATGCCATTAAAAATAAATTAGGTTTTTTAGCTGTTGAATACTCTGGTCATGGTAAATCATCTGGAGAGTTCACGAAAGGGAATATAAGCGAATGGTCTGATGATGCTAGAAAATTAATAAAAAAAATTGTAAAAAAAAATGATTTTATTTTAGTTGGCTCTAGTATGGGT
>Ga0114997_10003492_pt1 | contig 12337 bp, 1 predicted proteins | sample ArcticOcean_MG_C_2_FD_87045 | JGI IMG/M metagenome (GOLD analysis project Ga0114997, IMG submission 87045) | Marine microbial communities from western Arctic Ocean - ArcticOcean_MG_CB4_136 | ecosystem: Environmental > Aquatic > Marine > Oceanic | place: Arctic Ocean: Canada Basin | collected... | reverse complement strand
ATTGAAATAATTCGGGCCATAAATACTAGTAGTGCTTGCTCCCGTTGTGCCGGCTAACACATTTTGAATTTGGTCGCTGAAGGCCTTGTATCGAAAGTTAAAGGACGTGCCTTGTTTCGACGAATCTGACAGTTCTATAATAGAAGGAGTTAAATACGAGTACATTTGATTAGAAAGGACGTCGTAGGACCCATCTTTGTTCTTCGTCTTCTTCGTCGCGCCCAGGCCTTGTGTTGCGAACGCGACCGGCGCAATGACGCCTCCATCGTTTTTTCCTTGCGATTGGCCTGACAACAAAAGAGGGTCTGCTAACGCATAGGTTGTGTACTTCGCCAGATCCGCTAAGCAACGGTTAGAAAAGTAAGGTTTTGTTAGTATACGTATTCCACCGTAAGATGAGAATAACTCGTTCCCAAGAGATAAGAAATCCACATAATAGTTTTTATTAGCAGTTGCCTTAAAGATTTCTCGGGGATGATCAAAAGTATGACTTTCATTGATTATACCCTGGGTACTACACAGTTTACCGATATAAAACGATTCTGGAAGTGCCTGATCGTCCGAAATTGTTGTTTTGTCTTGTAAACTATTTGAATTATTGTTTTTTTTCTTTTTAGCAGAATTTAGTAGCTTGTTTAGTTGGCTTATCATATTATCATAGAGTTTGCCAACAAGCAAAATTCCCTCCGGGCTGCCGTTTACAGCGGGCCCGGGATAAAGCAGCTTAGTATATTTTGCTGCCATGGGGCCGAGGTCTGCGTATGATTCTATCGTAGAGAACAACTTCATGTAATTCATTATGTGGGCGGGAGCTTTAACCCACACAGGGGCCTTGTTATCATCATGGAAATTCCCGACGCCAGCATCGTCATATGCAAGCTTAGAAAATTCGGGGCGGAAAGATTTATAATTATTGTCATAGTAAGGAACATACAGCGATTTTTTAGTGTGTTTTTCGTCGCCGATCTGACCGGTGGCTTTAGAGATAGTTGTCTCGCTTAACACTTTTGTTGGTACACTAGAAGATGCCAGTTTGTAGTAAGCGTCCAGCTGTTGCCTGATCTCTTTATAAAGTTTAAGATGTTTTCTTATAAAAATAGGAGTACCATCATAAAATTCCAGCTCCACTTCGTACTGGTATTCTCCGCTGGTGAAACTTGAAACTTCGTTGTCTGAAAAAGTAAAATATCTGGTGGTGTCTGCGTTTTTTGTGTTTAGGCCAATCTCGCTGAAGGTAGCTTCGTCAATTTTATAAGTTGTTTTATAACTTTTAAAGGCGTCGGTATCTTTTAGGCAGGCCAGAACTCTAGTAGGCTCCTGATATGCGGACCGGTCGGCAAAACATTTATACCCGTTGCGGTAAGAGCTTGGTTCGATTCTTTTTCTTTTAATCTTCAAGTCAATAATTTTAGAATAATTTAAAATCTGTTTTATGTAGAAAGAGTGTTGAGTGGCTCCTCTGTTCAAAAAACCCAAGTAGTATGAATTATTCATCAGAAGATTATGAAAATCGATGTAGAACATGCCGTGAGCAGCGTTATCCTTGCTTCTTGTTAAATAAAGACTAGAATATTCGTTGTCGTTGTCTTTTTTATCTTTATAGATGTCTTTTATTGTTGCTTTTTGGTATTTGACACCCAAAGTGCCGCCGATAAGAGCCAGTTCCTCCTCGATCTCCTGGTACGCAGGCAGTACGTTCGACGTTGCACTTACTCCCGTTATAACCACCGTTCCGTCTGGCTTCGTAACAAACATTTCATCCGGAATTTTTTGGTTAATAGGGTCAACGTTGTCGTGCACTAGGCCGTTGGGAGCCTGGATTACGCTTAGTTTGGCCTGATTCGTGCCGGCGTGGTGGTTTGAGCCTGCCATGTATCCAACATACCCATCAGCGGATGGTGCACCTGCCACTTGTCCGTCAGCGGTAGTGGGGCCGTGGTAATGCACAGGTCCGGACCATTCGCGACCATCGTTGTCAATAAATGCTTCTCTTGTGGATGCTACTTTGTCTCCTCTTAAAATAATTTCTGCGCTTGGAGGGCCTTCCATGTCTAAACTGTCTTTCCACTTAGATGCACCGGCGGGTATATCTATTACGTTGCTTAAATTCAAGCTAGCATAAACTATCACACCTAAATTTGGTGCAATATAATTACCGTTTTCGTCTTTATCAACAAGGTTGGTCCATTTTTTATTATTGTTGTTAATAATCTCTGCCTCTAAACCCGTGGCGGACGGTGGGACTACACTCAAGCGGTCAGATAGCTCTTCTGACGTAAGTTTTGACTTCCACGAAAAAGAATATTCATATGGTATGGCATAATACACATCACCCTTGTAAATTTCCTCTCTGACCTTACCGGGTCCAATATCAATGCCTGGATTTCCACCGAATCCGGTCTGTGACATACCAACCAAGCCAGATAGGTGCAATGGAGTTCGTTTTAGGCACGCAAAAGGATCACCTTTGGCTTTCTGGCCCTCCCCCATTCCATATATTTTGCCAGAAGTCGGGTTATAACCGCCTATTATGCTCCAATAATCTAAATTTCTAGCTGGTATCTTTGTGCCACCCCAATTTTCAGCATATGCCAATTGGTTTTTCATAAAAATAGAGTACTCTCCTTGAATCTTTGTCAAGGGACTTGACTTTCTCATATACGAAAGTCCTCTATTAGACTGTAGAGTTATGATGTTGAGATTAAAACAATCAAATATGCTAGTTATGCCATCATCTGTCAGATTTAAATCGACATCCGCTAACCAAGAGTTAGTCAGAAGGCTATCTTTACGTTGATATAGCTCCATCTGCAGTGTTATTTTTTTTTCGCCAGTGTTAACTCTATTGTAGACACGCACTCCGGGCGCAGGAGCTTGAAACGTGGGTGTGTCTTCTTCAACAATGATCTTTTTAATCCGCACGTGCGGTAAAATATCACCGACCATGGTATCTAGTACATTTGTCGCCATTAACAGACCTCGCCTGGCTCATCGGCCTCGTCTTCATAGATATCAAATATCTTTTTGTTGTCTTGGTTCAGGATATCTACGCACTCCTGTGTCTTACTATCAGTAAATACCCCTTTCTTCAAGTTATCCGGGTCTAAACGACATATTTCCTCTGTAACCTCATCGTCTGCTAGGACATCCATATAATATTCTACGTTGTCTTGCATAATCACAGGTGGGGTGTGTTGCATGAAGTCGAACTCGTCTACCATCGTCAAAGGTTTGTTAAAATGTAGGGGTCTTAGATGTTCAATAGTATTGTCCCCTTTCACTTCTTCTAAAATCTCATATATCTCAATATCAAAATTCTTTTTTTGATAAGGAGCGTTCTGTTCTAAGATTTTTATAAATAACATTATCTCTTCTTGTTTCGTAACAACACCAAAAGAGATAGAAGGATCTTCTATTTCATAAAAATCGTCGCCCTCGGTTTCAATGTACTCTAAAGTTATTTCGCTCGCAAGTTGTGGTATTTTTAATGTATTTTTTCCTCCACTCTCCTCTTTTAAGTCTAAAAAACCAACAGAACTGTTAATTTGTCCTTGTAAGAAGCTCGCCTGCATCGCAGGTGCGTTTTCTTTTCTGATGTCGCTTGTTCCAATAGGTTGCGGCATAGCATAGTTCTTAATAGCGGTCGGCTGCTGGCTTTTTCCGCCTAGTTCCTCCTGACCTGACAAAACTTTGTTGTAGTTGTTTAAAAATTGCTTCTCTAAACTGCTGAAGGAGATTTGAGGCTTTGATCGAGGGGCTCCGTAGTCAGTGGAAGCAGAGCCATCCCAAGCTTTATAAATTCTTTCATGAGAAGAGTTCTGCTCTTCAGTCCCTCCTCCTGCTTCAACGTTGTAAAGGATATCTTCATCAAAAAAGGAGTAAAATGTTGGCTTGAAACGGCCTTTGGACAGCAGGTGGCGCCCAAACTGGGTCAACTGTAAGTCAATTACTTCTTCTTTTTCGTTGAAGAACTCCATTATGATCCCACCTTGAATTCAATCTCAATTTTTGCCTTTTCGATCAGTGAAAAGAAGTCGTACGGCCAATTTGAGCCATATAATTCTTGTGTCCCAAGGCTGTTCAACAACACGAATTGTGCATCGCCGGTTTGGTGCGCTTCGATACCTTGTTCTTCCAAACACATGTCAACTTGACGACTTTTGTATGTATCGTAGTTCATAGCCGACCTTTGCTTCACTTTAAACACCATCCAACGTAATTTTGCATAAAAATCAGATGGAGTGGTCGGTGGGGATCCCTTGAAGGTTATTTTTCCGGGGTTGGCAGCTTTAAAACCCGGTGCTAGCGGCGATGCGTTCAAGAACTGGCCAGGCGCGTTCAGCGAGAACGCATCAGGCTGTATCGCATCCTTTCCTACAAGATCTTCAATCACTCCACCCTCAAAAATAACTCCATCGCCGGTCGGGCGCAGCGTAACGCCGGTGCGCACCTTCGACGCTCTGTTGACAGGATCAGGTGCGAGATTTTGCCAAATATTCGAAAGATCTGTCTTATCTAGATCTTGATAAAAAGGAGCAACCACCATTTGAAAGGGCGTAACAGCAGAGTTGTTCATAAAATCAAACTCTGGAGGTAAGACATACCCCAGGCCAGCGGACCCCCCTTCACCAAGAAGCGTACGCATCATTTGTCCTACGTCCATTTCTTGTAAAGCGTTTTGTGTCCCGGCAAAGTCTTTGTAAACAGATCTCAATTCTGTGTTTCGGCCGGAACCCTCTGGTGTCAGGCGGTCGACCATCATAGCGCCAAGAGCTTTTTCAAAAAACGTCTCGTCAATTTTTAAGAAATGATATCCCGGTATTATTTCTACCGTCGATAACAGATCTCTATCAACAGTGCCGACAAATGCGCCGGCAGTCGGATTGGGGGTGCCGTCTTCGTTCATGTTAGGTGAACCCACCGACTGTTTGCTCTGTACAGCGAAACTGGAGTCAAAATAAGGAATTGCTACGATCGCCTCATGTACTCTTTTTGAATCAGCGATCTGTCCGATCGGGCGAGGGCCGGTTCCAGAGGTTTTATCAAAGCCAAGCAAGCTAACCAAAGATCCTGTGTTCGCGGCTCCAAATACCTCTTCTCTGTTGGTGTAGTATCCGGATTGATTGCCAGAACCAGAAAACGGAGTTGCAAAAGTGACAGAAGAGCCGATGTCTCCTCCAAAAGACTCAGGAAACGTTTCTGATATTTGTAAATAAATGCCTTTTTTGCCAGGTGTGCACGCGTCGGGGCCTTGGCTTGGATCAACAATATGAACGACTGGTTTACCTTCCATTCCTGCGATTTCATGTTGTTCAAAAAAGTTTTCAATTTCGGCAATTTTTTGCTTTTGGTCCTCTAGGTGTGCTTTGAGTGCTGACAAATCATTATTGTCATAAGGATCCACACCATATCCAAGCCACATTGATCTACCTGTGCAATAATTGTAGAAGGCTGTTGTGTTTTTGATACTGTCTGCTCTGTTAGAAAGTATTTTTTTGTCATTTGAGTTATACGAAGTTGGCTTTCTTACAATTGTGGCCGGTAAGCCAAAATCCAAGACAGGACAAACCCACTTGGGCGCCATTATCCATGCCCGTGAAGGTACCTGATTTCCTGCTAAACCGCCAAGGGGCGCAATATCAAGTAGACTAAAACCGTCTTTCCAAACGTCAACAGACGCTTCAAGCTTCATTCTAGCCGCGGAGCCTGTAGAAACAGAGTTTTTCGATGGCACTTTGGGGCTCAAAGACGAAGTTGGAAATATCGCCGGCGAAGTGTTATGAGCTACTTCAGAAATAGGATCTATCTCGTCGATGGTCATTCCAGTGACATATTCTTCAAAATACAAAGATGTCTTTTTCGAAGCTGAATATATGTCGTCAATAGTCGCCTGGCTTCCAGTAGCTTCGTACTTAATTAGTAAAGACGAGGGCCCATAAAAGTATGGTGGGGTAACGTGATGGTAAGCAGGATCTGTTAAGTTTGAAGACATTGCTTCAGCTTCTGTTTCGTATCCACCGGTGGTCGGTCCGTTTAACGTGCTGTCTCGATGTATGACTTCCATTGGGGAGCCGAAGAACGCGCCGCGCATAGAAGCAGAGGCCCAGTTCCCCGCGTGCGGAAGATTAGCAAATCGGGGGCCCTCACACATTACATGGCTCTCACCCATGTAAAGGTTAACACTCATATAATATGTTGTTCCGCTAACAACATTGAAATTAGTTTGTTTAACCGTAGATGCGACTATCGGCATCTTAAAGTCGTAATACCTGCTGGTCGAAGACTGTGCTTTTATAAAGAAATTCACTGTTTCTGCTAAGAAATTATTGATAGAACTTTCATATATTCTTTGTTCTCTGTTGCTGCCGGCAGTGATCGGATTCATATGAACGTGTGGCTTAAAATTATGCGCTGCTATCTTGACTGCAACATTACTTCTCGGATCTTTTGTCGCATTAGGGTTAGTAGAATCAGTACCTCCAGGATCATACTCATTTTTTTCAAGACCGGTAGATTTGAAATATAGTTTTATGTCTTTTGCGTTTCCAGCCGCGTTATCGTAGACAGAAGCTGATAGCGCAGAGCCGGCGGTTGTGGGGATCCCATAAGAAGCAGTTGGACTTGGCAAGGTAGTCTGGCCGTAGATTTGAAATACTGTGTTATGAGGCGCCACTAGCGGATCGACTGTGTGGATGCTAACACCTGATTCTCCGTTTTGGTAAGTGATGACAGAGGCAGTGAACAGTTGCACATTTCTATCAGTGAACACCGGTTTCAAACCGGTGGCGTCTAGAACACCAGTGTCGACATGGAATGGGAAGTGTGAACCAGTGCTGTTAATAGCAGCTGCTAAGTTTGTTGCGTATTCCGCAGAGCTAGTACCTATTTTAAAATGATGCTGTAGGTGGTGCAACACCAACTCACCATTATAATTTGAATAGGCAGTAAGTGTTTCTTGGCCAGTCTTGACATTTTCATTATTTTTCGTTGGTATGTACTCTACATAACGTCTGGTTTGGCCGACGGACTCGTCTAAAAAGTATTGGCCGCCGCGAAAATACATTTTATATTCGCCATGGTCTAAGTGGCCGACTGCGGTGTCTGGTAAGCTCCAATGCAGCCTAAACGGCAGACCAGTTGCAGTGTCACCTGCAATAGGAATCATTGTTGCTTCTCCGGAATGTGTAATCGCTATTTGTACAGAAGAGGTTGGGTATGTCCATCGGTTGGGCGCAGTTGTGAGATTGCCTGCAACAAACTCTCCTCGATTTTGATCAAAAAAGTCATCAACCATATATGTTTTAAATTTAGACATGAAATTTAAACTATCTGGCTTATAAATTGCCTCAAAAGGCAACTGCGTCGTGGGGCGCCTCATAAGATATGTGGGCGTTGATTTTGAGATTCCCATGCTCCAGCCCAAGCCATAGCCTAGGAGATACTTGGCATCCCTCTTCATCTCTTTGTCGCTAAATTGAGAAGACATTATATTCACCGGCTTAGACAAGCTAGAGAATGGAGAGGGGCCCCAATCGCCATGAGGGTGTGGATCTCCATAATATAAGGGGTGTTGATCTGAGCCGTTGTCGACAAAGATAGGATGACTGACGCCCATGCCTGATTTAATTGAATTATAAAGAATCCCGGGGGCCATAAGCGGTTCTAAAAAGCTTTGAGTAGCTGCTGCATTTTTATGACTGTCAGTAACTCCCGTGTGAGCATTTTTGTAGTCGTTTTCCGAATATCCTATTGAAGCAGAAAAAGCATCAATTAACTGAGAACCTAATGTCACTGTCCTGTTGACAGGATAGAAATCTTTTTCAGGAAGCATCTTCCTAATCGCTTTAAAAGTCAAATGTATTTCCGAAGGTACAACGTTCTCATCGTCTGTAAACCCGGCTCCATTTTGTCGACACAACTTAGCAAAGTTTGCTGATGTATCGGTTTGCATGTATTTTGGCATGAACTTTGCGCTTTGCATGTCGGAGCGCCAGTGTTCTAGAGCATGCTCAGACAAAGCTTTGATATTCCCTGGAGTTATTGAATAGTCGGCGTATTCTAAATCATAAAATTCTTTAGACGAAGCATACTCGCTCGTCATTGCACTGTGAGAAAGAGAGTTAGGAGAGTTACCGTCGGTGTCGACAATAATCGAGTTCATATCGATAGGAGTACTAGACGTTTCTATAGAGGAGACAAAATTAGAAGATCCTATTACCTTTGCAAAGCTTGCCACATAGTCTACTTGCCTCATCAGATTTCTTACAATCTTTCGATTTTCATCAAGCGTATAAAGCGGCTTAGGAGAATGATTTGTTTGCGACAGAATATCTTGGTAAGTTTTCAAGTGGTCAGAAATACAATATTCTGGTAAGACAGAGTAATCTCTTGCCATCGTATGCACGTCGTTAGAAAAGTCTAAGTAAGAGTTGTGCATTGGCGAGCGCCCAGTTAGTTTGTCTAGACGCCAGATCGGTTGATAATATGGGTAAGCATGTCTTAAAAACTGCATGCTAGCTGTTGCCGTGGAATAGCCAGCAATACTATCTTGCGATTCAGAAAACATTGTCCACATGTGCATCTTAGCTACTTGAATCACTGGGTTGTCCGGATCAAAATCAATATAACCGTCAGTGTTATACATCGACAATGTAGAGTTAGCCGGTGAAGACACGTCGGTCGGCGGCATATCGTCTTCTAGATAGTCCGCGACGCCGTCGAAGTCGTAATCGATTGCTTTCGTGTAAAAGTTATAAGGATCTTTTGATTTCTCAGGCATGTTATGCGGAGCAGGGTATCTATAACCTTGATTTCTGTCATAAAGAGTGATTGTAGGTTTGGTACTGAATATTAGTTCTCCGGCGGCTCCAGTAACTTGAAACTTTGAATTTGAATGATTTCTTATTAAAATTTCTTCGGAAGTCGCGGGCTTGTCTGATATATTGGCTTCGTAATACTTTTCCGCTAGTTTTCTCATAGCGTTCTGCTTAGCGAACCATCCTTCTTTAGAAGATTTTGCAGAAAAATCATGACCTACTTGGTTTGTGCCTTGGTAAGGCATAAAAATATGGGCGCCGGCGTGGACCTCTTCGTCTGCTGCTCCGGTGGGCTTGTACACGGCATCTGTTAATTTATGCACAGAGTTAGTGTTGATCGCGATTCTGTTAGGCGCGATCCCGACGCGTTGGATTGCCCCAATGAAAGGCCCATCTTCAGCCGGATTTAGTTTCCCTCCGGCGAGGGGGTCGGCGCGGGTATGAGTCGAGTACAAATGTTCAGGAAAATCTAAAGGCCACATGCTTACAAGACTGAAATCATAAGGTTGGTGAAAAGACATTTCTGTAAGCGAAGCTGCAGCAGCGGCGCCGAGGGCTTGCGTTGTTTTTCGAATAAAGATCATCGAATCGTTAAAATCTTCTGGAAATATAGCTCCGCCGGGATTAACAGTTTGTAAATTAGTGTCTGTTGTTGTCGCGATAATAACAGAAGAAGTCACCGGAAAAAGGGTTTCCTTGTTATGAACCGGGGGTGAGTGTATAATCGCGGCTCCGATCTGGGCCGGTACGGGGTGCCATTCGTTAACTGCAGGGCTATTAAATTTAACGACTCCTGCTGCAAAGTGCCGCTTTGAAAGAGGGCCCGGATCGGGGGCGAGACCTATTGCGTTGACGGGAAGCGCTCCCGGCGTACTTTGATGCTCCCAAAAGTGGTAGTTGCTCACCTCGTTGGGCATCATAAGCTTGCCGTCAAGGGTAACAGGGGAAGGCAGATACGGTATGTCTAGAGAACTTGTGGGGATGTTAACCAAACTGAATATTTTTACAACTTGGCCGATCACCTCGCCGGCGATCTTTACATCGTATATATTCCTTACACGGTCTCGTTTTTCTGTCTTCCAGAAACTTCTTATTTCCGACAGGCGGTGAGAGGGGGACAAATAATTGGTTGCCGATCGGCGTAGGAGAGACGCAGTTACAGGTATTATAGTACCGTTGTTGCTACTGGCATTATAAAATAGTAATTCTTGCTCTTCGTACTCTGGCTTAAGTTGGTTAACTGATCTTCTACAATTTAGTTCACCTGGGTAAATCCTCTCTCTAAAGTAAAAATTTCTGCCGGCGGCGGTGTGGCGCGCTGTTTTAAAAAAGTCATACAAGAAAGAGTTGTTTAAGGATCCAGTAATATAGTTTCTTGCCTCGCCGTCTTTCAACTTATAAATAGAATTTAAGCTCTTGTTCGTAAAAAAGTGTAAACCGTTAAAAAGAGTTTGTCTTGCCATGGCAGGTGCTTGCCCGACTAACGTCTGCGAGGTGAATTCATAAAGAAGCGGCTTGTGCCGACTCTCAACAGCAGGTTCATAATATATTTGTGTGGAACGTAGTCTCTTGAGTTTTGTTCTTTTAAAAATAGAGGGCAGCTGTAACATTCCATCATCGTCGCCTATCAGGGCTAGCCCAGTAAATATTGTTTTTGACGCGCCGTCTGTAATTTCATCACACCATTCAGGAGGATTGTCGCCGTAACAAAGTTGAATAAGAGCATTCTCATCGCCATCTCCTTGCATGAAACTATAGTTTGTGTCATAATCATCTTGTGAAAGCGGGGGTACAGGTTGCTCAGGAACAACAGAGATTAAACTGTTTTTCTCTAATTCTTGCAAAATTTTCTTTTTATCGCTTGATTGATTCCACATTTTCCAAGTGGGCGCGCCGTAGATGCCGTTACGATTGTTAAGGATCTCGTTCAGGAAACCACCAGAGTTGTACGTCGTACGGGCAGGAAAAAAGCTTTGATACGAAGGGTTAAGATAAGCCAGCTGCCCTGCCACGGTTGAGATTTCCGAGCCTCCGCCAAGTGTCAGATCAAAGTTGTTTAGTTTTGAAGTTTTTGTTTGTGTAAACGAAGTCATTCTGGGGTTGACGAAAGATGTCAGGCGCGGGTCGCCGCCAGAAGATCTGGTAAGATAAATTGTGCCTGTGTTGCTAGACGTCACAGAATACATGGAGGCATTGACGTTGCGTTGGGTGGTTATTCTTACCTGAGAAGAAGTAGGCGCAGAAAAACCTGCGACAGCTAGGTAGCTGCTTGTAGCTGTTGAAGTTATTGTATTATATCCGACTGAGCCTGCTCTTCTCTGCGTCAAATATAAGGTTGAGCTGCTAAGTCGAGAATAAATATATCTTCTATGACCGTCCTGGTGGTTGAGAGCTGCTAAAAACTCGTCTGCATATCCTACAGATGCACTAGAAGTAACGTTACCTAAGTACACAATCACGCTACCAGAAACAACCTCTCCTGTTTCTCCACAGTTGCTAGAAAACTCATACGCTTTTGATATTCCATTTGAGCTAGTAATGCTTACTTTTCCGGCTGAATAGTTGCTTGCCGTATTGTTTAGAAAAGCAATCGTGCCTGTTGCTCTAGAACCAGTCATAACAACTTCTGCTAGCACACTGGCTGAAAAAGAAGCGGACGCGTCTGTATTAACAAGAGCCGCTAGGTTTGTTGCATAATCAGCCCGTGAGGTGCCAACATAAAATTTACTCAAACCACCAGAAAAAACACCGTTGTTTGTAGTAAAGTCAGATTGCAGTGTGCCGTCAATTGTCGCATTTCCTCTAGCTCCTGCAGAACTCATTGTAACAACAACAGTTTTGTCTGACACAGAAGAAGAAACTGCTAGCAAGGTTCCACTTGCCGTGGATCTGGAGCTTGAGTTAACACCGTAAGATACCGCTTGCGCTATAGACTCGTTTAAAGCAGATGCTAGAACAGATCCTGGCGTTTCTGAAGAGAATACATTTGTAACGCCGACTGAAGTTGCTGTGCTTATGTTGTCAGTAGTTCCGCCTGTAAAATTTGTAGCAGATATTGCAGTGTTCGCACTGTTGGCCGTGCTTTGTAGTTTTATTGAACTGGCAGCAATTGTATTACTGGTGTCATTAGAATCTACGCCCAAGTTAAAAGCAATTGTTGCTGAATTGCCGGAAGTTCCTGGCCTTGTGCTAAGTACTGTTATTCCGGTCTCGTCACAGTTCGTAGCTACTGGCAAGTGGCGCGCGTAGACGTCCTTGTTCAGCCTAAGCGAGCGATTAATCCTGTCAAGAACCCCGTTAATACTGTTGGCACCACCAGATAAATATTTATCCGATATTGTGCCGCTTGCTGCGTTTTGTAAGCCTTGGATGGCAACCTGTGCTGCTGGTACGGAGCTTACAGAAGGACTCCAAGAGACAGAAATAGTGTTTCCAGAGATACCAATAATATCTGACGTCAACAAAACTCTGTTTCCAGAAGCAACTGCCGTAAGATGCGAAGACAACGTTGAACTATTATT
>Ga0114997_10003488_pt1 | contig 12342 bp, 10 predicted proteins | sample ArcticOcean_MG_C_2_FD_87045 | JGI IMG/M metagenome (GOLD analysis project Ga0114997, IMG submission 87045) | Marine microbial communities from western Arctic Ocean - ArcticOcean_MG_CB4_136 | ecosystem: Environmental > Aquatic > Marine > Oceanic | place: Arctic Ocean: Canada Basin | collected... | reverse complement strand
GGAAAAAAAGAAGCACATATAATTGTAGTTTGGGTCGACAATGAAGCAGGCGTATTAGCAAGAGTAGTTGGTTTGTTTTCAGGCAGAGGATATAATATTGAGTCTTTAGCTGTTGCTGAAGTCGATAAAAAGAAACATTTATCACGAATTACAATTGTTACTTCGGGGACACCTGAAGTTATAGAGCAAATAAAACTTCAGTTAAAAAAACTTATTCCAGTCCATAAAGTTGCTGATTTTTCAAGACAAGATAATAATATATTATTTAAAGAATTAGCTTTATTTAAAATAGTAACCAACTCCAAAAAACAGGATAAAGCAAAGAAAATTTGTAAAAAATATAATTCCATTATATTAGATAAGTCAAAAAAGTCTTTTGTTATTCAAGTAACTGCATTAAGAAGAGAAATTGATAAATTAATTGAAGATTTAAAGCCGCTTGGGCTAGTCAGTACTTCACGAACTGGTGCGGTGGCAATGACTAGAGGAGCAGAAATTTTTAAATAAACTAAGGAGAAAAAATGAAAACATTTTATGAAAAAGATGCAAATGTAAATTTAATTAAGGAAAAAAAAGTTGCTATATTTGGGTACGGAAGCCAAGGACATGCACATGCTTTAAATTTAAAAGATAGCGGTGTTGCAGAAGTTGTTGTTGCTTTAAGAGAAGGTTCTTCAAGTATTAAAAAGGCTGAGAGTGAAGGATTAAAAGTTATGTCATTATCTGATGCAGCTGCATGGGCAGATGTTGTTATGATGTTAACACCTGATGAATTACAATCTGAAATTTATAAAAATCATATTGAACAAAGAATGAAAGAAGGAACCAGCTTAGCTTTTGCTCATGGTCTAAATATTCATTTTGATTTAATTAATGCTCGAAAAGATTTAGATGTTTTTATGGTTGCACCTAAGGGACCAGGTCATACTGTTAGAAGTGAATATCAAAAAGGTGGAGGTGTTCCTTGTCTTATGGCCGTTCACAAAGATAGCTCAGGTAAAGCAAGGGACTTAGCGTTATCTTATGCTTCTGCAATTGGTGGAGGTAAATCAGGTATTATCGAAACTACTTTTAAAGATGAATGTGAAACAGATTTATTTGGTGAACAAACTGTTCTTTGCGGAGGATTAGTTGAATTAATTAAAAACGGTTTTGAAACTTTAACTGAAGCTGGTTATCCACCAGAGATGGCTTATTTTGAAACTTTGCATGAAGTGAAACTAATTGTAGATCTTATTTATGAAGGCGGAATTGCCAACATGAATTATTCAATTTCTAACACCGCTGAATACGGAGAATATGTTTCAGGTAAGAGAATTGTTGATAGTAAATCTAAAGAAAAAATGAAAGAAGTTCTTAAAGACATTCAATCAGGTAAATTTACAAAAGATTGGATGAATGAACACAAAGCAGGTCAGAAGAATTTTCTAAAAATGAGAAAAGATTTGGCTGACCATCCGATTGAAAAAGTAGGTAAAGAGCTCAGAGCTATGATGCCTTGGATCGGCAAAAATAAGTTGGTTGATAAAGACAAAAATTAACCCATTCTGATCAACAAAACTAGTCGAGCGCTGCATAAGTATTTGCAAATTTTATCTTTGATTGTATTATGTTTTTGTTAAAAGCGTAAACAATATGAATAATAAAAATAGAATAATTATTTTCGACACAACAATGCGTGATGGAGAACAATCTCCGGGCGCCTCTATGAGTTTAGAAGAAAAATTACAAATTTCAAGAGTGTTCGATGAGTTAGGAGTTGATGTCATTGAAGCTGGTTTTCCAATAGCTTCACCAGGAGACTTTGAAGCAGTAACAGAAATAAGTAAAACTTTAAAAAAATCTATTCCTTGCGGATTGGCGAGAGCTACTACTAAAGATATTGATGCGTGTCGTGATGCATTAAGTCATGCAAAAAATTTTAGGATACACACTTTTATTTCTACAAGCTCACTTCACATGAAGCACAAATTAAATAAAACCCCAGAACAGGTTTTGGAAGCAATTGAGAGCAGTGTTAAATATGCTAGAAAATTTACTGATGACGTTGAGTGGTCCTGTGAAGATGGCACACGAACAGACCTAGATTATATGTGTAAGACTGTTGAGCTTGCAATTAAATGTGGTGCAAAAACAATTAATATTCCAGATACAGTTGGCTACACCATCCCTGATGAATATACAAAAATTATAAAAACATTAATCAACAAAGTTCCAAACATTGATAAAGCAATTTTATCTACTCATACACACAATGACTTAGGCTTAGCAGTAGCTAACGCTTTAGCAGGCATTGTAGCTGGAGCTAGACAAGTTGAATGTACGATAAATGGAATTGGGGAGAGAGCTGGTAATTCAGCACTTGAAGAAATAGTCATGGCAATCAAAACAAGAAATGATCTAATGCCATTTACAACAGGAATTAATACAAAATTAATAAGTAAAGCTTCTAAAGTAGTTTCAAATGCCACTGGATTTCCAGTGCAATTTAACAAAGCAATAGTAGGAAAAAATGCGTTTGCACATGAGTCAGGCATCCATCAAGATGGCATGTTAAAAAATAGAAATACATATGAAATTATGACACCTGAGAGTGTTGGGGTGCACAAAACATCTCTGGTGATGGGAAAACATTCGGGTCGACACGCGTTTAAAGATAAATTAAATGATTTAGGATATGTAGGAGTTACTGACGATGTTATTCAAACTGCTTTTGGTAAATTCAAAATATTAGCAGATAAAAAAAAACATGTTTATGATGAGGATATTGCTGCTTTAGTTGATGATAGTTTAATATCAGAAGACAACGTAATTAAATTGAAATCTTTAAAAGTTTTTGCCGGCACAGGCGAACCTCAAAAAGCTGAAATGACTTTAGAGGTTTTTGGAGAAATTAAAAACGCATCAGAAACCGGAGATGGCCCAGTAGATGCAATTTTCAAATGTGTTAAAAAATTATATGCACACGATGTTAATCTTCAATTATACAATGTGCATGCTGTGACAGAAGGTACAGACGCTCAAGCTACAGTAAGTGTGAGAATTGAAGAAAAAGGTAAAACAACTGTTGGTCAAGCGGCAGACACAGATACATTAGTTGCTTCTGCTAACGCATATTTAAATGCCTTAAATAAAATGATTATAAAACGCAAAAAAACAGCGCCAGATGAAGATTTGAGCGCGCAAGCATAGAAAGAGGAAAAAATGTCAATATTTAAAACACTATCAGGATTAGCTGGAATGTGGTCGCAAGATATGGCGATCGATCTTGGAACGGCCAACACACTAGTTGTTCTGAAAGACAAAGGAGTTGTATTAAACGAACCTTCAGTTGTAGCGGTAATAACTGACGGAGGAAAAAAATCAGTTTTAGCAGTTGGTGATGAAGCTAAAACCATGCTTGGAAGAACTCCAGGAAATATTCAGGCAATCAGGCCTTTGAGAGACGGTGTTATCGCTGACTTTGTAGTAACAGAAGAAATGATTAAACATTTTATTAAAAAAGTTCACAAAAAAACTGCTTTTGCAAATCCAAGAATATTAATTTGTGTGCCTACAGGATCGACACCTGTAGAAAGAAAAGCAATTCAAGATTCTGCATTAGCAGCTGGAGCAAGAAAAGTTCAATTAATAGAAGAACCTATTGCAGCAGCAATAGGTGCTGGATTACCAATATCAGAAGCAACAGGCTCAATGGTTGTTGACATAGGTGGTGGTACCACTGAAATTGCAGTTATGTCTCTTGGCGGTGTGGTTTATTCAAAATCTTTAAGAGTTGCTGGAGATGCCATGGATCAATCTATTATAAATTATATGAGAAAAAAATTTAATTTATTAATAGGGGACTCAACAGCAGAAAAAATAAAAAAAGAAATTGGAACGGCTGTCCCAACTGGAAATAGTACTTTCTTAATGAAAGGTAGGGACATTAGATCTGGAACACCTAAGGAAATTTCTTTGTCAGAAGAAGATGCATGTGAAGCGTTAATGCCTATTTTAAACCAAATGTTAGCTGGAATCAAAGAAGCTTTGGAAAATACACCTCCTGAACTTTCAGCAGACTTAGTTGACATGGGTTTAGTTTTGACAGGAGGAGGTGCCTTGTTAAGAAATATAGATAAATTAATTTCAAAAGACACTGGTTTACCTGTAACAATAGCTGATGACCCTTTATCTTGTGTTGCGGTCGGTACTGGAAAAGCTTTGGAGAACGAAGAATTATTTTCTACTATGCTTACTGAATATTAATTTAATAATTAAAAAATATAGATGTCTTCAAGCAGAGATGATTTTACAATAGCCATACGTTCAGCTCTTTTGCAAAGAGGAGCGAGACAAAAATTTTCACTCCTCTTTCTTTTTTGCTTATCATTAATTTTTTTTTTTTTTGATATTTACAAGGTTTCTGGAAGCACAATATTAAGAAATGTAATTAACGATGGAGTTTATAGAATTTCTAATTTAGCAACCTCACCATTTAAGTTGATGGAAAATACTAGTTCTGGAACTAAAAAATTAATATATGTTTATAAAGAAAATAGCAGATTAAAAAAAGAATTAGAAAAATTAAAAAGTAAAGATTTGCAAGTTGAATTTCTACAAATTCAAAACAAAAGTTTAAAAAAAACTTTAGAAACAGATATTAAAACTGATAGAAATAACATTATAGCTAAAGTTTTATTAGATAAGTCTAGCCCTTATTTAAAATCTATAATTGTCAATCGTGGCTCGAGGTCAGGAGTGTTAAAAGGTATGCCTGTTTTAGATGGCTCATATCTAATTGGTAAAATAGTTGAAGTTAATTATCTTTCTTCAAGAGTGCTTTTGCTCAACGATTTAAATAGTAGAATTCCCGTAACTTTTGGATCGGATGCCATTCAAGCTATTTTAACAGGTAATGGATCAAAAAAACCAAAATTAGAATATTTACCAGAGCAGTTTATATCATTAGGCAATCAAAAAGTTTTCACCTCGGGTAAAGATGGAATATTTTTGCCAGGAATACCAGTTGGCCTAACTGAACCACTAAATGATGAGGCAACAGTTAGATTATATTCTGATCCTAACCAGTTATCGTTTGTAAATATTGAAATAGCCAATAATCAAAAAGAAATATTTTAATGAATACTATAAATAGAAATTTTAAGTCAATTATTGCTAATTCAGGCCCTTTGTTTTTATTGTATTATTTATCTATTAGCGAAATAGATACAGAATTTAGCAATATGTTTGAAATATTATCTTTTAATATTCAAATTATAATAATTTATTATTGGATGTTAAGAGATTCATCTATCATAGGTAGTGGCCATGTTTTTTTAGCAGGTATTATTAACGACGTTGTTACCGGGTTGCCCCTTGGACTAAGCGCAATTTCTTATTTGACTGTTTCATTTGTAGCTAATTATATAAAAAATGTGACAGTTAACTTCTCATTGTTTACAGATTGGTTTACTTTTTTAATTGCAATTTTTTGTTCTAATATAACTTTTTTAATTCTTATGCTTAATTTCTCAAATTTTACGATAGTTTATTCAGATATTTTTTATAATGCTTTCTTTACATTTCTGTTCTTTCCATTTTTTTGGTTCTTTTTTAATTTATACAAAAATCTAATGAAAATAAAAAAAGATGATTAGTACTAACAATGGAAACACAGTTATAAAATCAAAACTTATTTCGAGAAGAATGTTTGTATTAAGTGTCGCAAAAGCGGTAGTTTTTTTGGGAATATTTGGTCGTCTAGTTTCTCTTCAAATAAATGAAGCTACCAAATATAAAACTTTATCTGACAAAAATAGATTTAGAGAATGGAAATTAGCTCCTCAAAGAGGTGTTATAAAAGATTATTTTAATAACATAATTGCATCAAATGAAAAAGTTTATCAAGTACACATAACTCCAGAAAACTCACCAAATATTGAAGAACTATTTTTTAAATTAAAAAGAATTTTAAATTTAACTGATAAAAGAATATTTTATTTAAAAAGAAAAATTGTTAAACAAAAACCTTGGGAGCCTATTATTGTATCAGATAATTTAACTTGGTCTGAATTTTCAAGACTAAATTTATTTTTACATGAACTTCAAGGTGTAGAGCCAATAGTATCGGTAGCAAGATTATATCCCGAGAAATCTTCAGCTCACATTGTTGGTTATGTATCTGAAGTGAACCCAAAAGAATTAAGAGAAAAAAAATATTTGAAAGAAATGTCAGTCCCAGGTTTAGTGGTAGGTAAGACAGGATTAGAATACAAACTAGATAAAGATATTATTGGCGAAGTTGGATTTCAAAGGTATGAAGTTAATGCTTTTGGTAAAAGAATTAGGAAAATAAAAGTCGATAGTGGAAAAGCTGGAAAAAACTATAGAAGCACTATTGATATTGAAGTCCAAAAATCTACTACAGAAGTTTTAAAAAATAAAGCAGCTTCTGTTTGTGTTATGGATATTTATAATGGAGACATAGTTGCCATGGTTTCTTCCCCTAGTTACGATCCAAATGTTTTTGTCCATGGTGTTGATAAAGATTACTGGCAAGAACTAATTACCAATACAAAGAAACCTTTGAGTAACAAATCTATTTCTGGTTTATACCCCCCCGGCTCGACAATAAAAACAATTGTTGCCTTAAGTGCTTTAGAAAATGATGTCTGGAATCATAAAAAGAGAATTAAATGTACTGGAAAAATAGAACTTTTTGGAGAAAAGTTTCACTGTTGGAAAAAAAAAGGACACGGCTGGATGGACATGAGAAGTGCCATCAAAAGATCTTGTGACGTTTATTTTTATGAGGTAGCAAGAGTATTAGGAGTAGACAGATTATCAAAAACAGCAAAAAAATTTGGTTTAGGACAAAAAGTTCTCAAAGGTTTTATAGAGGAAAGAGCTGGCATAGTCCCAAGTACTAGTTGGAAGAAAAAATTTATTGGGAAAAACTGGTATATTGGTGAAACTTTACACTCAGGAATAGGTCAGGGATATTTTCAGTCAACACCATTGCAACTTTGTTTGATGACAGCGCAAATTGCAAATGGTGGTTTTAAAATAAATCCTAAAATATTGACAGAAAATAAAAAAGACAATGGACTAAGAGACTATATAAAGTATAAAAATGAAAATCCTAATGAGCCTTTACCTAATGATCTTATAGCTGCTAATTTTGATTTAAAACCATTATTTAGAAATCAAGAAAATATTAATTTCGTAAAAGAAGCAATGTTTTCCTCTACGAATGAAGCAGGAGGAACTTCATACAGTTCAAGGATATCAAATAAAAAATTTATGTTTGCAGGAAAAACTGGTTCATCTCAGGTTAAAAGATTTACAGACACTCAAAGAACATTAGAAATAAAACAGAAAGATATAGTTTATAAAGACAGAGACCACGCATTATTTATCGCGTTTGCTCCAGTGAATGACCCTAAATATGCAATTAGTGTTGTTGTTGAGCATGGAGGTTCTGGTAGTAGTGCAGCAGCACCAATAGCCAAAAAAGTAATTAAAAAAGTTTTAGAAAGACACGAATTTAGATTAAACGTTAACAATGAAATTGGAGATGAAATTTAATGTTTCAACCAAGGTCAATACAAACTACTCTTTCATTTCGAGATAAATTATTTTCTTTAGACTATGTTTTAATTTGCTCAGTTTTATTTATTGGGATTGCAAGTATGTTTGCTATGTACTCTACTGATGGAGGTGAATTTAATTACCATACCAAAAGTCACATTATTAGATTCGTAGTTTTTTTTTCGTTATTTTTAATGATTTCTTTTTTCCAAATCAGATTTTGGCATCAAACTAGTACTTTGATTTTTATTTTTGTGTTTATTTTGTTACTTGCGGTAAAATATTTCGGCTTAACTTCTTCAGGGTCTCAAAGATGGTTAAATTTTTATTTTATGAATTTACAGCCCTCTGAATTAATGAAAGTAGCTTTAATTTTGTTTTTATCAAAGTATTATCATAGAATTTCAAACAGTGATGTTAATAAAGCAAAATTTTTATTTTTACCTATAGTCGCCTTAATCTCTCCAGTTTTACTGGTTTTAACCCAACCTGATCTTGGAACTTCTATTCTTATAGCTATAGGAGGTATTACGGTAACCTGGTTAGCAGGTGTGAGAGTTAAATTTTTTACTTATGCTTCAATTGTATTTATCACCTTGTTGCCAATAGCAATATCATTTTTAAAACCATATCAAAAAGCTAGAATTTTAACTTTTCTAAATCCAGATAGAGATCCATTGGGCGCAGGATATCAAATTATCCAGTCTAAGATAGCAATTGGTTCAGGAGGTTTGTTTGGCAAAGGATTTCTTAATGGTTCTCAGAGTTATTTAGATTACTTACCAGAAAAGCATACTGATTTTATTTTTACTCTTTTTTCAGAAGAATTTGGTTTCTTCGGGTCTTTAACAGTTTTGTTAGTTTATAGTTTAATTATTTATAGAATTGTAAATATTGGCAATATTACTAGAAGTACTTTCGGCAAACTTTATTGTTATAGTTTTGCTACAGCTTTTTTTGTATATGTAGCGGTAAATATGTCAATGGTGCTAGGTTTATTACCTATAGTTGGAGCTCCTCTTCCAATAATGTCTTACGGAGGATCCTCTATGATGTCAATTATGTTAGGTTTAGGCATAGCAATGTCCTGTAAAGTGTACAAAGATGTGCCGGTTAACTAGCAATATTTTAAAACCAAAATGAACTTTTTTTTAAAATAAGTGCTTGTAATGAAAGTCTTTAGATGGTTAAATTTTAGTAATTATAAATTATGTTTGGTGATAAAAAAAAGAGTATTAAAGACAGCGAAAGATCGCTTATAAGCGAAACCGTTAGTATTGACGGAACAGTAAATAGCTCTGGAGCAATAGATATTGCTGGACTAGTAAAAGGACCAGTATTTTCAAAAGAAATAGTTATTAAGGAAACTGGCTCAATTTCAGGAGCGGTAGAGGCTGAAGAAGTCGAAATTCATGGTCACCTAGATGGAAGAATATCTGCGGTTAATGTAATAGTAGGCCCCACCGGCGTTGTTAAAGGAGATATAGAGTTTTCAAATAATCTTAGAACAGAAAATGGAGCTGATATTGAGGGATATATTAAGAAAAATCCTTCTAAGAGTAAAATAACAGGTGATTTCTTGTTTTCTAAAAACAAAAAAGACAAAGAAAAAGAGTCTAAAAAAAACGGTAATATAAACGGTCATAAAGAGTCAGAAGTTACTGTATAATCTAACGCACTACAAAAAATACAAACTTTAGAATATAATTTTCTGATGGACGAAAATTATAAATGCAAATCTGCCGGTATTATAGGGTCAGGAATTCAAGGTATTTGTATTGGTCTGCAGTTAATAAAAAAAGGTATTCCAGTTACAATATTCGATAGACACGATCCTCTGTCGTCAGAGTTTAAAGCCGCCTCATACGGCAACGCTGGACATTTTTCTCCATATGCTGTTCTACAATTTAATAGACCAGATATTTTAAAACAAGTTCCAAAAATGCTTTTTAGCTCAAGTGGACCTTTGTCATTAAAGTGGAATTATTTAACAAAATTAGCTCCATGGATATTAAATTATTTAAAAAACTGTAATAAAAAATCTATGTTGCATACCGCTAAGTCTATGCACCAGATTAATGATTTGGCAATGGATGCTTATGAAGAAATTTTTAAAGAAATAGACATTTCCAACCTAGTTGAAAAAAAAGGTATTATTTATATTTGGACAAATAAAAATATAAAAAGTAGAGAACTTGAAATTAAAGTAAGAAATGATTTAGGGATAGAGCAAAAACTTTTGACTCAAAAAGAAATTTTAGACTTAGAGCCTAATTTAAAACCTGTGTTTGATGCTGGAGTAATCTATGAAAATGCAATGCATGCCAAAGATCCCTATGGAATTTTAAAAAAAATATTTAGTTTATTTATAGAAAAAGGTGGAAAATTTATTCAGGAAGATATTGTAAGCTTAAAACAAATAAGTGTTAATCAAACTGTTATTAAATCTAGAAATAAAGAATATATTTTTGAAAAATCTATTATAGCTTCAGGGGCGTTCTCTAAAATTTTGACAGACCAATTAGGTGAAAATATTCCTTTAGATACAGAAAGAGGCTATCACGTTCATTTTAAAAATCAGGCCAATTTAATTTCAAGACCCGTTATCTGTTTAGATAGAGGATTTGGCATGACACCAATGAATCAAGGACTAAGAGCTGTAGGTACTGTAGAGTTTGGTGGTATAAAAAACCCACCTTCAAAAAAAAGAATTGAATATGTTATTAAATGCGCCAAAGAACTCTTACCTCAACTTGAGAAACATGAAGATGAATGGCTTGGTTTTAGACCAACGCTGCCAGATTTTTTACCAATACTAGGGCCTTCTCTAAAAAATGAAAATATTATTTATGCATTTGGTCATCACCATTTAGGATGGACTTTAGGTGCAATCACAGGCAAAATAGTTTCTGGAATTGTTGCGGAAGAAAAAACTAATTTAGATTTATCTCCTTACAGCTCCGCAAGGTTTAATTAGGAATTATTTTGTCAAAAAACTATTCAGCTTACGGTCTGCTTATATTAGCCACATTTTTTTGGTCAGGCAATTTTATCGTGGGAAAGTTTGCATATTTATTTCAAGTTCCTCCTCTAACTCTTAACGTTTTAAGGTGGATTTCAGTTTGGTTTATCTTAATGCCTTTTACTTATGGGGAAATTAAAAACAATTTACCAAGCATAAAGAAAAACTGGTTTGTAATAAGCTTTATGGGAGTGATCACAATAAGCACATTCAACTCCGTTGTTTATTATGCACTAAATTATACAAAAGTTATAAACTCTGTATTAGTTCTAGCAGCAATTCCAGCAGCTACAATCATGTTTTCATCATTAATGAAAATTGAAAAAACAAATATTTTTCAACTCCTTGGATTGTTTTTGTCAATTATAGGTATTGGATCAATAATTTCATACGGAAATATTCAAAACATAATAGAACTTAATTTTAACAAAGGTGATTTGTGGATGTTAGTTTGTGTAATTAGCTGGGCTCTTTACTCAACTTTACTTAAAAAATATAAATTTAAGTTTTCACAATTTACTTTGATACAATTAATGGTTTCAGCCGGTGTGCTTTTTTTAATTCCTCAATTTTTTTACGAGAAATCAATTAATTTAGAAGTAAATTTCAACAAAGCGTTTTTTGCAATTTTAATTTATGTTGTAATTTTCCCAGCTATTGCTGCATATTATTGCTGGCAAAAAGGTGTAGAGATAATTGGGCCAAATCGAGCAAGCATGTTTATTCAATTGATGCCTCTCTTCAGTGCAATTATGGCAATTATTTTTTTAAATGAAAAATTTGAATTATACCATTTTGTTGGAGCTAGTTTTATAGTATTAGGTATTTATTTATCAAACAGGAAAACTAATGATTAAAATAGCAGTATTAGATGATTATCAAAATGTATTTAAACAAATAATTAATACCAAAGACTATAGTGATAAATTTGAATTTAAAGTTTTTACCGAACCTTTTCAAAATGAAAATGAAGCAATAGTTTTATTAGAGAACTATGAGGCTTTATTTATTATGAGAGAAAGAACTCCTATGACTAAATCATTATTAGACGGTCTGCCAGATTTAAAATATATTATGACATCTGGGATGAGAAACAACAGTATCGATCTTATAACAGCTAAATCTAAAAACATTTTGGTTTGTGGAACAGATATTAACCCAAATCCTGCTGCTGAACTCACTTGGACTTTGATACTTGGTCTTTATAGAAATATTAAACAAGAAGTTGATAACATGTTCCAAGGTTATTGGCAAACATCAATAGGTTTTGAATTGAAAGGAAAAAGACTTGGACTAATTGGATTAGGAAAAATTGGCCAACAAATTGCTAAAGTTGCAAAAGCTTTTGATATGGAAGTGTCAGCATGGAGTGAAAATTTAAATTTGACTACTGCAAATGAATTGAAAGTACTTCCAATGAGTAAAGAAGATTTATTAAAAACTTCTGACATTATTTCTATCCATGTTGTTGGTGGCGAAAGATACAAAAATCTTATTACAAAAAAAGAATTAGAATTAATGAAAAAAACTTGTTTTTTAATTAATACATCGAGAGGACATATTATAAATGAAAAAGATTTAATTGAAGCACTGGAGAATGATTACATTGCAGGAGTTGGGTTAGATGTTTATGAGAAAGAACCTTTGCCTCAGGATCATAAACTCAGGTTTTTATCTAATGCATTATTATTACCCCATATTGGCTTTGTTACAGCAGAAAACTATACAAAATTTTATATTCAGATGAT
>Ga0114997_10003487_pt1 | contig 12343 bp, 11 predicted proteins | sample ArcticOcean_MG_C_2_FD_87045 | JGI IMG/M metagenome (GOLD analysis project Ga0114997, IMG submission 87045) | Marine microbial communities from western Arctic Ocean - ArcticOcean_MG_CB4_136 | ecosystem: Environmental > Aquatic > Marine > Oceanic | place: Arctic Ocean: Canada Basin | collected... | reverse complement strand
AAAAGGTGGAGCAACAATTAGAGAGATTGTTGAAAAATCAGGCGCTAAACTCGATGTGAATGACGATGGTGTAGTAACTGTTGCTGCTCCAGATGAGGAATCTAGAAACAAAGCAATGGCCATGATTAAAGATATTATTGCTAAACCTGAGATGAATAAAATATACAAAGGTAAAGTAATGAAAATTATGGAATTTGGTGCTTTCGTTAACTTCTTAGGTAAACAAGATGGGCTTGTTCATATATCAGAACTTGCTGCAAAGAGAGTAGAAAAAGTTACTGATGTTGTAAAAGAGGGTGATGAAGTTACTGTTAAAGTAATTGGTTTTGATAGAGGTAAAGTTAAACTTTCTATGAAACAAGCAACCACATAATAATTTAAAACCCTCAAAGCAAATGTTTTGGGGGTTTTTATTTTCCAAAGATTCCTAATTTAACACCATAATCAACAGCTATTCCATAATCAGGATCATCATCGCTATCAACAACAAGCTGACCAGCCCTACTTAGTAATTTATGGCAGTCTCGAGTTAAGTGTCTAAGCTTAACTTTTTTCCCAAAACTATTGTATTTTTCTGCAATATCTTCAATTGCTTTCAAAGCAGATTGATCGATTACCTTTGACCTCGCAAAGTCGATTATTATTACTTTTGGATCTTTAAGCGGATTAAAGATTTCTAAAAAACTATTAGTTGAACTAAAAAAGAGTGGCCCTTCTATTTCATAAACTTTTGCCCCTTTTTCAGAAGTAGATGCTCTTTCGACAGCTCTAATTCTTGAAGCTGATTTCCACGCAAAAACCAGTGCAGACACAATCACTCCAACTATTACAGCGATAGCTAAATCTTCTAGAACCGTTACTACGGTTACAAGAATAGTAACCAAAGCATCACTTTTTGGTACAAAAAATAAAATTTTTAAAGAGTTCCAAGCGAATGTTCCAATCACAACCATAAACATAACCCCTACTAATGCAGCAATTGGTATCATTTCAATATAAGAAGAAGTGTATAAAATAAAAATTAACAAAAAGAGTGCAGCAGATATTCCAGCAATACGAGTTCTACCACCAGACCTAACATTTATCATTGATTGCCCAATCATAGCACAACCACCCATACCACCAAAAAAACCTGTAACTGTATTGGCTAAACCTTGTGCTAAACATTCTTGGCTAGCCCCTCCTCTTTTATTAGTAATTTCTCCAACCAAATTTAAGGTTAGTAAACTTTCAATTAATCCAATTGAAGCTAATATGAAAGCGTATGGAAAAATAATTTTTAACGTTTCAATATTTAAAGGAACATTAGGAATTGAAAAATCTGGAATTCCCCCCTTAATACTAGCAAGATCACCAACACTGGGTATATCAATTTTTAATGTTAGAACTAAAATTGTTGTAAATAAAATAGCTATTAATGTAGAGGGTAGTAGCTTTGTTATTTTGGGCAAGAACCAAATAATAAACATTGTGATAGCAACAAATATAATTGAATAAATTAATGTATCACCCACGATCCAAACCGAATCTCCAAAAGAATTGATAGTTTTGAATTGACTGAGCTGAGAAATACCAATTACTATTGCTAAACCATTAACAAAACCAAGCATCACAGGTTGAGGAACCATTCTTATAAATTTTCCGAGCTTAAAAAGACCTGCAACCAATTGTATAATTCCCATTAAAACTACAGTTGCAAATAAATATTGTGCACCATAATCCATAACTAGCGCGACCATAACAACAGCTAGTGCGCCAGTTGCTCCAGAAATCATTCCAGGGCGTCCTCCGATTAAAGCAGTAATCAATCCCACTATAAAAGCTGCGTAAAGTCCTGATAATGGTGCTACGCCAGCCACAAAAGCAAATGCAATAGCCTCTGGAACTAAAGCTAAAGCAACTGTTAAACCTGATAGAATTTCAATTCTAAATAAATTAAAAGAAGCTCCATCTTTTGAAATATAATTTTTATTATCAAAGCTAATGGATTTTATAAAAGCAAAAAGTGAATCTGCGTGTCTTTTTTTTTTCAAAATATTTTTTATTTAGGTAATGTTTTTAGGATCTGGCATTCCAACTTTATTATAACCAGCATCAACGTAATGAATTTCGCCTGTAACACCGCCTCCAAGTTTACTTATTAGATATAATGCTGAGTTTCCAACGTCATGAATATCTACATTTCTCTTTAAAAAAGAGTGATCTTCGTTCCATTTATAAAGAAATTTTGCATCTCCAATAGCAGAGGCTGCTAAAGTTTTAATAGGTCCTGCACTTATTGCATTTACTCTAATTCCTTTTGTACCCAGATCTCGTGCAAGATATTTAACACTTGCTTCAAGCGCGGACTTACAAACACCCATTACATTATAATTTGGTATAGCTTTATTGGATTCATAAGTTAAAGTTAATAAACTTCCACCTTCTTTCATTATTTTAGAGGCTTCTTTTGCAACCTCAGTAAATGAAAAACACGAAATCAACATACTTTTTAAAAAATTTTTTCTAGTAGTGTTTAAATATTCTCCTGATAATTCTGATTTGTCTGAAAAAGCAACTGCATGAACTACAAAATCTATTCCCCCCCATTTTGATTTAATATCTTCAAAAAGTTTTATTATCTCTTCTTTGTTTTCAACATCACAACTAAATGTAGCTTTTGAATTTAATTTTTCAGCCAAAGGGATTACCCTTTTTTTTAATGCTTCACCAAGATAAGTAAACGCTAACTCGGCTCCAGCCTCTGCAAGTTTTTGGGAAATACCCCAGGCAATAGATCTTTCATTGGCAACACCCATGATTAATCCTCTTTTACCTTTCATTAAACTCATTTAAACCTTTTCAAAAATTAAAGTTGCATTTGTTCCACCAAAACCAAAGCTATTAGACATAATAGATTTTAATTTAACGTCTGTTTGAGTTTTAGTAACGATTGGAAATTTTTTAGCCTCATCATCAATATCAGTAATGTTAGCTGACGCAGTTATAAAATTATTTTTCATCATGATTAAACTATAAATTGCTTCATGAACCGAAGCAGCACCCAGTGGATGTCCTGAAAGAGATTTAGTAGAACTAATTTTTGGTACTTCAGTACCAAATGCTTCTCCAACTCCTTTAAGTTCAGTAATATCTCCAACTGGTGTAGATGTTCCGTGAGTGTTTAAATAATCTATTTTGTTTCTAGCAGTTGCTAAGGCCATCTTCATACATCTAACAGCTCCTTCTCCGGACGGAGCTACCATATCATACCCGTCAGAAGTTGCGCCATAACCTGTTAATTCAGCATATATCTCAGCACCCCTTGCTTTAGCATGTTCGTATTCCTCAAGTACCAATACTCCACCACCACCAGCAATAACAAATCCATCCCTAGTTTTATCATAAGGTCTTGAGGCTTTTTCAGGGGTTTCATTATATTTTGAGGATAATGCGGTCATTGCATCAAACATTGCAGTCATTGCCCAATGTAATTCTTCACTACCACCTGCAAACATAATATCTTGTTTTCCCATCTGTATTAGTTCCATAGAATTTCCAATACAATGACCACTGGTTGCACATGCTGAACTCATTGTATAATTGGTCCCTTTGATTTTAAAAGGGACTGCAAGTGTAGCAGAAGCAGTACTTGCCATTGTCCTAGGAACTATAAAAGGCCCCATTAATTTTGGAGTTTTAGCCCTAGTTTTATCTGCTGCTAAAATAACATTTTCTATTGAAGGTCCACCTGAACCCATAACTATCCCAGTTTTAAAATTACTCACGTCTTTTTCTTCTAAACCTGAGTCTGCAATAGCCTCTTTCATTGCTATATAATTATAAGCAGAACCAGAACCCATAAATCTTATTGTTTTTCTATCAATATGATCTTCAAGCTTTATAATTGGTTTACCATGAATATGACTTCTTAAATTGTGTTCTTTGTATTCTTCAGCAAAAGATATTCCAGATTTTGAATTTAAAAGAGATTGGTAAACTTCATCTTGACTGTTTCCCAAACAAGAAACAATTCCCATGCCTGTAATAACTACTCTTCTCATTATTTAAACAATCCCACTTTTAGACTTTCTGCTGAATATATCTTTTTATCATCGGCGAATACAAAACCATTTGCAAGACCAACAGTGGTTCCACCTGGAGACATAATTTTTTTCATATTAATTATATAAGTTACTTTCTTTACAGTTTTTAAAACCTCGCCAGTAAATTTTACCGTACCCACCCCTAATGCTCTTCCTTTTCCAGCGTTACCAAGCCATCCTAAATAAAATCCTACTAACTGCCACATTGCATCCAATCCTAAACAACCAGGCATTACCGGATCCTCTTTAAAATGACAATCAAAGAACCAAAGATCATTTTTAATATCTAGTTCAGCTTTTAAAGAACCTTTTTTAAAAGCACCATTGTCATCATTAATTTCTGTTATCCTATCAAACATAAGCATTGGAGGAAGAGGTAATTTAGCGTTTCCCGGACCAAAAGTCTTACCATTTCCACAATCAATTAGCTCTTCATATGTAAATGAGTTTTTTTTCATAGATATTTCAACCCTTAATACTTGATTTATGATAATTATAATATAGAAATAGTTTAGAACTATTATAAAGAATAAATGACTAATTTAGATGATTTTATAACAAAATTAAGAAATTCTGGCTTAAGGCCAACAAAACAAAGACTAAAAATCTGTGAAGCATTATTTACAACAGATAAAACTTTTCATTTTACAATTAACGACCTTACAAAAATTATTGAAAACAAACTAAGTGAAAAAATATCTTTAGCGACAGTTTATAATACTGTTCATGCATTTAAGAAAAAGGGATATCTTAAAGAAATTTTCATCACTAGGGACAAAGCTTATTTTGACACAAATATAAGTGAGCACCACCATTTTTTTGATACAAAAGGAAATGAACTTATTGATATTGACGCAAGTCAGATTGAACTAAAAAATATTCCCAATCCACCAGGTGGTAAATCTATAAAAGATATTGATATTATCATAAACATTGAGAACGATTCTCAGTAGTTTATAACTATTCTAAACTACTTGACATACGATATAGAATAATTAAAAATATAAGTATCAAAATATTAAAGGAGTAATTAATATGAGTAGTGAAATAAGCAAATGTCCATTTACTGGCGCTGGAACACCACCAAAACATCCAACTGGCAGAGGTACTTCTAATAGGGATTGGTGGCCGAACAGTTTAAATCTAAAAATTTTATCTCAAAACTCTTCTTTAGTAGACCCTATGGATAAGAAATTTTCTTATTTAAAGGAATTCAAAAAATTAAATCTTAAATCATTAAAAAAAGATTTAACCAAATTAATGACAGATTCACAAAGTTGGTGGCCAGCAGATTATGGTCATTATGGACCTTTATTTGTAAGATTATCATGGCATGCCGCAGGCACATACAGAACAGGTGACGGACGTGGTGGTGCTGGTACTGGAAACCAAAGATTTGCGCCACTGAATAGTTGGCCAGACAATGTTAACTTAGATAAAGCAAGATTACTACTTTGGCCCATCAAACAAAAATATGGTAGAAAAATTTCATGGGCTGATCTTTTTATACTAGTTGGAAATGTCGGCTTAGAGACAATGGGATTTAAAACTTTTGGTTTTGGAGGTGGTAGAGAAGATATTTGGGAACCAGAGGAAGATATTTATTGGGGTTCGGAAAAAGAATGGCTAGGTGTTAATAGATACAGTGGAAAAAGAGATTTAGAACAACCCCTAGGAGCTTCTCACATGGGATTAATTTATGTAAACCCACAGGGACCTGATGCAAATCCTGACCCTCTTTTAGCTGCTCATGATATTAGAGAAACTTTTGGAAGAATGGCAATGAATGACTATGAAACAGTTGCTCTTGTAGCGGGAGGTCACACTTTTGGTAAATCTCATGGTGCTGCTCCAGAATCTCATAAAGGTGTTGAACCCGAAGGTTCAAAGATTCAAGATCAAGCTACTGGTTGGAATAGTAACTATAAAACTGGTTTAGGAGTTGACACAATAAGTAGTGGAATAGAAGGTGCCTGGACAACTAATCCAATAAAATGGGATATGGGATATTTTGAAAATTTGTTTGGTTATGAATGGGAATTAACAAAAAGCCCAGCTGGCGCTCATCAATGGACACCGAAAAAAAATGGACATGATATTGAAATGACCCCAGATGCACACGATAAATCAAAAAAAAATCTTCCTATGATGCAAACAACCGATTTATCATTGAAAATGGATCCTAAGTACAGTCCAATTTCTAAGAACTTTCATGAAAATCCAGATGAATTTGCCGACGCATTTGCTAGAGCTTGGTTTAAACTTACACATAGAGATATGGGTCCTAGAGCTAATTATCTTGGCGCAGATGTTCCAAAAGAAATTCTTATTTGGCAAGACCCAATACCAAAAACTAATTATAAATTAAAAAATAAGGACATAGAAACTTTAAAAACAAAAATAAGCAAATCAGGACTATCAACAGCGGAGTTGGTTACTACTGCTTGGGCTTCAGCGTCAACTTTTCGTGGTTCAGATAAAAGAGGTGGAGCAAATGGAGCTCGGATACGTCTAGAACCACAAAAAGATTGGAAAGTTAATAATCCAAAAGAATTATCTAAAGTTATTAAAGCTTTAGAAAAAATTCAAAAAGAATTTAATTCTAAAAATAAATCAGTTTCAGTAGCCGACTTAATAGTTTTGGGTGGTAATGTTGGAATTGAAAGAGCTGCAAAAGCTGCTGGAAAAAAAATAAAAGTACCTTTTGCTCCAGGAAGAGGAGATGCTACTCAAGATCAAACAGACATTCACTCTTTTGGTTTGCTTGAACCACAAGCTGATGGTTTTAGAAATTTTGTTAAAGGGGATTATTCATTATCAACAGAAGAGATGTTGTTAGATCGTGCCAACTTAATGAAGCTTTCAGGCCCGGAGATGACAGTTCTTGTTGGTGGAATGAGAGTGATGGGTACAAATTTTGATAAATCTAGCAACGGCGTATTTACAAAAAAACCAGGCAATCTTACAAATGATTTTTTTATAAATTTATTAGACATGAGTGTAACCTGGAAAGAAACTTCAGAAAAAGAAGATCTTTTTGAGGGAAGAGATAGAAATACTAAAAAGGTTAAATGGACAGGAACTCGTGCAGACCTTATTTTTGGTTCTAATTCTCAATTGAGGGCATTTGCAGAAGTTTATGCGTGTGAGGACTCAGGTGATAAATTCTTGACGGACTTTGTTACTGCATGGACAAAAGTGATGAACTCTGACCGTTTTGATATAAATAGGTAGCATTAAAAGTAAATAAATTATGTCACAGGTAAGCTTTGAAGATTTTTATCAAGTTCCACATCTTGAATTTGATATAGCTAGATTAAGGAAAGACCTAGAAGGCATTTTAAAGAAAAAAAAATTTTTCTCTCCCGGCATAACACATTTTGGTGCAATTCCATTAAATCAAATACCTAACGACAAGCAATCTATTGAGGGAAATAATGTCAGAGGAAAATATTGGACAATAGAAGACGAGTCAGGAAAAGAAGTTTCTCGTGATATAGAAATAGATGAATCAAAATATACGCACCTAATTCCAGAGTTTGAAAATACTTATTTTAAAGATGTTTATGAAATACTAAAAAAAAATTTTAAAATTGGTAGAGTAAGGTTATTAATGAAAGAGCCAAGATCTACCTTGAGTTGGCATAAGGATCCAGAACCTAGACTGCATATTCCAATTATTACCAACTTAGGTTGTTCTATGGTTATAGAAAATGTAGCAAAACATTTGCCAGCAGATGGGAAAGTTACTATTACAAATAACAAAAAATATCACAATTTTTTTAATGGCGGTGAACAATCACGAGTTCACTTGGTTGCTTGCGTTTTAGAGGACCCATTTAATTAATTCTACCCCAAATATTATCAGTTTTTACCCAGCCAGAATATTTATCTGTAACTATATTGCACCAATAATTCTCACATTTTTTAATAACCAACAGTCTTCCTTTTTCTAGCCTAACAATAGGTTTAGAAAAATTTGATGGTTTTTTGAATAAAATTTTATTCTCAAGAATAATAATCGAATTCGAGTTTTTTAGCATTCTCCAATGTATCCAACCACTATTATTTTTTGAGTCAATAATTCTCCTCCAATTTTCTTTCTTATCTATTTGTTTGAGGGGTAGATTTATTTTTTTATAAATAAACTTAATAGGAGAATCAAAACTTGGCCCATATCTAACATTAACTTTACTTTTTTTTAAAGACAAGAATTTCTCTTGAGCATTAGATGGAAAAATAAAAAGAATTGATAAAAATAAAATCCAGGTAATTAATTTTTTTATTATTTGCATAAACAATTTTTTCTTTTTTTTAATTTAACTTTTCTAAAGTTTAAATTAAGTGTATCTAGAATAAAAATGTATCCATCAAGCCCTGTTCCAATATTTAATATTTTTTTTAAAACCTCATTTGCCTGCATGGTTCCCACAATCCCTGCAACACTTCCAAGAATACCTTCTGATTCACAGTTTAATAAATCGTCCGTAATATTAGATTCTTGAAAAAAACATCTTAAGCAAGGAATTTTTTTATTTTTAAAGTTAAAAGTAAAAATGTGTCCGTCAAATTTGCTAATTGCCCCAGTTACAAGCACTTTTTTAAATTTTAAACAATAATCATTTAATAAAAATTTTGTTGTAAAATTATCTGATCCATCAACTATATAATCATAGTCATTTATAATTTTAATAAAATTTTTATTACTTAATCTAACTTTATAAGTGGTGATTTTTGTATGGGGATTTATTTTTCTAATTTTATCTTTTGCTACTTTGACTTTAAATTTTCCAATATCAGATGTGTTATAAAGACTCTGCCTATGTAAATTTGAAAGATTTACCTTATCATTATCAACAATTCCTAGCGTCCCAATACCCGCTCTTGAAAGAAATTCTGCAACTGGAGAGCCAAGACCACCAGCACCAACAATTAAAACTTTAGAAGATATAATTCTTTTTTGACCCAAAATACCAACATCTTTAAGTACTATTTGTCTTGAAAATCTTTCAATTATTTTTTTATTCAGCTGACTTTTCATTTACCAGTTGAACCAAATCCACCCTCACCTCTTAATGTATCTGGTAAATTATCTGTTTCTTCAAATTCCATTTTAACAACTGGTGTTAAGATCATCTGTGCAACTCTATCTTTATTTTTAATTAAAAAATCTTCTTTCCCATGGTTAAAAAGAATAATTTTAATCTCTCCTCTATAATCACTATCGATTGTTCCTGGTGTATTTAAAACTGTTATATTGTTCTTTGCAGCAAGACCGGATCGCGGACGAATTTGTAGTTCGTAATCCTCTGAAAATGCCACTGAAAGGCCTGTAGGCACTAAATATGAGCTATTAGGCACAATCTTAATCGGCGCCTCTATGAAGGCCATTAAATCCACACCAGAAGCACCATTAGTTTTATAGGCTGGAAGTACTACGTTAGGATTTAGTCTTTTAATTAATACTTTTGCCATTTAATTTTAATTTAACTGAGCTATAACTCTATCTACTATTTCTTCTGAGATTTTAGATTTGTTTTTCATAACAAGTTTTTCATTTTTAATCTCTTTATTTCTATAAAAAATTGAGACTTCATTAAAATCAGAATCAAATCCAATAGAATCATTGGACACATCATTTGCTATTATCCAGTCGCAATTTTTTTCTATTAATTTTTTTTGAGCATTTTCCTGAATGTTATTTGTTTCAGCAGCAAAGCCAATAACTAATTTTGGTCTAAGAGAGTTATGTTTTGATACATAATTTAGAATATCAATATTTGTTTCAAGCTCTAAACTTAAATATCCTTGCTTTTTTATTTTTTGATTTCTTTCTTTTTTTGCTTTGAAGTCAGAAACAGCAGCAGCAAAAATTGCTACATCTGCAGGTAAATTTTCTTGTGTAGCTTCAAACATCTCGTCTGCTGTTTCAACTTTTATTAAATTTATACCATGATCTATTTGTAGATTTGTAGGCCCAGAAATTAGAGTTGTTTCAAATCCTCTTTTTGCTAAAGATTTTGCTAAAGCATACCCTTGCTTTCCAGAAGACCTATTAGTGATAAATCTTACAGGATCAATATATTCATTAGTTGGTCCTGCAGTTACTAAAGCTTTTAAATTTTGATTTTTATTTAATTTATTAAAATATATCTCAATTATTTGAAAAATATCTTTTGGTTCAGTCATTTTTCCTTCACCAAATTCTCCACAAGCCATGTCCCCAATTTCAGGACCAATTATTTTATAACCATAAGATTTTAATTTATCGAGGTTTTGTTTAGTTGAGGGGTGCTCCCACATTCTAACATTCATAGCGGGTGTCAAAAAAATATCCTTATCTGAAGCAAGAATTACAGTTGTGGCCAGATCATCTGAAGATCCAGTGCTTAATTTTGAAATAGTATTTGCAGTAACAGGAGCAACTAGGATTACATCTGCCCATCTAGATAGAGATATATGATCCATTTCAGACTCATTTTCAGCACTGAATAAATCATCGTAAACTTTTTCTTGGGAAAGTGAGGCTACTGATAAGGGTGTTACAAACTGTTTAGCATTTTTTGTAAGGATAATTTTAACCCTCATACCTTGTTTTTTAAATAATCTAATGAGCTCTAAACTCTTATATGCAGATATACCACCACATATTATCAAAAGGATCTTTTTCTTTGATAAATTATTCATTGGGCAAATTAAAATACTAATAGGCCAAAGATTACAAGCAGTAATAATCCAACAATAGACTGGTTTCTAAACGCAATCATTTCAGATTTCTTTTCGTTTAGTGCCGTGAAAGAGTTTGAATTCTGAGGTATTTGTCCATTTGCTAAAAATGTGAGTGCTTGATTGGCTTTATCCATAATTTCTGGAAAATCAGGCAATCTTTTAATTACCTCTGTAGTACTTTTTAAGCCTTCACTTAAAGTGTTAATAGGATCTTTGGTTTCTCTTAACCAATTTTCTAAAACTGGCTTTGAGGTTTCCCAAATGTTAGTATCTGGATTAAGTTTTCTGGCAACACCCTCAACGACAACCATAGTCTTTTGTAGCATTAATAATTGAGGTTGAGTTTGCATGTTAAACTTTTCTGTAACATCAAAAAGTTGTTTTAATAATTTTCCTCCAGAAATATCTTTAACAGACTGACCAAAAATTGGCTCACCAATTGAGCGTAATGCTTGAGCTAAATCATCTACAGGGACATCTTTAGGCACAAGACCGGCAATCAAATGCACTTCAGCAACCTTTTTATAATCTCTCTGAATAAAACCAAATAAAATTTCTGCTAAAAATCTTTTACTAAGGTTGTCTAATCTACCCATAATACCAAAATCAATTGGCACAATTTGTCCATTGTTATCAATAAAAATATTTCCTTGATGCATGTCAGCATGAAAAAAGCCATCTCTAACAGCATGCGTTAGAAAATGTTGAATAATATCAGATGCAATTCTTTTAGTATCAATATTTCTTTTTTGTAAATCTTCAGTTTCACGAATAGAAACACCGTCTACCCAATCAAGTGTCATTACATTTTCATTTGTAAAGTTCCAATAAATTACGGGAACTTTAAAACCAGCATCATTCTTTGTGTTTTCAGCATATTCATTTGCAGCAGCAGCTTCAAATCTTAAATCCATTTCAAGGTTAGTTATTTCTTTAAGTAAAAAAACAACTTCAATTAATTTTAATCTTTTGGTTTTTTTAACAAATGATTCAACAAAAAAAGCAAAAAGCATCAACGCATCTATTTCATCATTAAATATTTTTTTTATATTTGGCCTCAAAATTTTAATAGCCACATCTTTAATTGTACCATTATCATTTATTTTGGCTTTGTGAACTTGAGCTATTGAGGCAGCTGCAACTGGTTCACTTAAATCTATTATTGAATTAAAAGTTTCTTCTCCTAAATCTTTTTTAATGATTGCTCTGGCTTCAGATAATGCAAAAGCTGGAAGCCTATCTTGCAAGCCTTCTAATTGTTTAGCTAATTCATCCCCAATTATATCTGGCCTTGTAACTAAAAACTGTCCCAATTTGATGAAAGTTGTTCCCATCGACTGGAGTGATTTTGAGAGCCTTTCTCCTTCAGTATTATTTAAATTATTTTTTTGATGATTTGAAAAAGAAAAGGAAAGTATTTGAAATAGAATCTTAATAATCAGAGGAGGTTTTTTAAATTTAGAAACAACATTTAAAATATCAGATTTAGCTAATTTTCTTCCTAATTTAAATAATGTAAATAGTTTTTT
>Ga0114997_10003484_pt1 | contig 12350 bp, 15 predicted proteins | sample ArcticOcean_MG_C_2_FD_87045 | JGI IMG/M metagenome (GOLD analysis project Ga0114997, IMG submission 87045) | Marine microbial communities from western Arctic Ocean - ArcticOcean_MG_CB4_136 | ecosystem: Environmental > Aquatic > Marine > Oceanic | place: Arctic Ocean: Canada Basin | collected... | reverse complement strand
AAGAACAAGAGAAGTTTTAGATCTATTAAACGATAGTCTAGGTAGTTTAATTTTTGAAAGAGATAAAGATGGAAATATTAATAGACAATGCAAATTATGTGACAGTGGATCTTTAAGTTTAAAAAATAGTTTTAGAGGTGGTGCTTTTATTGGTTGCTCAAACTACCCAGATTGTAAATTTACTAGACCCCTTTCTAAAGCTAAAGCTGCCGCTCAATCTCAACTAGCTGAACCAAAGTTTATAGGGAAACATGAAAATGGTAAAGACATGTATCTTAAAAATGGAAGATTTGGGCCCTACTTACAATATGAAAAAATTGAGGAAATAAAAGAAGAAATTGTTGTTGAAACAAAAAAGAAAAAGAAAACAAAAAAAAAGAAGATAAAAAAAGAAGATAATAATTTAAGAAATGTTTCTATACCTAAAGGAATTACATTGGATACTGTAGATCTTGATAGGGCTAAATTTTTATGTTCATTACCAAAAAGTTTGGGTATTAACCCTGAAAATCAAAAAGATATAGTATTAAATTCAGGGAGATTTGGTCCTTACATTAAGTGTGAAAACAAATCAGCTAGAATTGAGAATGTTGAAGAGATTTTTTCCATTGGTCTAAATAGAGCAATAATCCTAATATCTGGAGCTAAACCTGGAAGAATGTCAGCATCTATTATTAAAGACCTAGGTGAACATCCAGAAGATAAAAAACCAGTAAGAGTAATGAAGGGTCAGTATGGGCCTTATATCAAGTATAAATCTCTTAATGCAACAATACCTGAGGAAAAAGACCCATTAGAGCTTAATATGGAAGAGGCATTAATATTGATTGAGAAAAGAAAAGAATACGATAAAAATAAAAAAGCCAAAAATAATAAAAAAAAAAAGGTTAAAAATGATTAAAAAAATTGGAATAATTATACTACTCATAAGTATCAGTGCTTGTGCAACCGTTAAAGAAAAAGCTAGTGGATTAAAAAATATTAATGACACATGCCCTCCTAAATCAGAAAGAACTTTAAAAGATATTCTTTGCAAGGAACCAAAATAATTTTTAGAAAATAATGTCATTTGAAAAAAATATAGAGCAATTAAAATTAAAATTACCTGAAGCTAGAGATCCTGTAGGCTCTTATGTTGCAACAAAAGTTATTGGTAAAATGCTTTTTATATCAGGTCAAATTTCAATTTCAGAAAATGGTGAATTAATAAAAGGAAAAATTGGAAGAGAATTAAAAACTGAAGATGGTTACGAGGCTGCTAAAAGATGTGGTTTAAATATCATTTCACAAGTTAAAAAAGCATGTAATAATGATTTATCTAAGATTAAATCTTGTGTAAAATTAACTGGATTTGTTAATTCAACAGAAGATTTTACGGAACAGCCAAAAGTAATAAATGGAGCCTCTGATTTAATAGTTTCTGTTTTTGGAGATTCAGGTATGCATACAAGGGCCGCTGTAAGTACAAATAGTTTACCACTTGGTGTTTCAGTAGAAGTTGATGCTATTTTTGAATTAAATTAACAGCCAATAGCAAAATATTTAATTTTCTGCTCTTTCATTTTTGCTGATGAATAAATATTTCTCAAATCAAAAATTTTAAATTTTTTATTTTGAACAAATTTTTTAAAATTTATTGACTTGAAATCATTCCATTCAGTATGAATTATTATTAAATCTGAATCTTTAATTGCAGAATTAATACTTTTTGAAAAACTAACATTCTTTATATTTTTGAATATGTTTTTTTCACCAGTTGGATCAAAGTAATTGATTACAGCACCTTTATTAATTAAAGAAGGTATCATAGTTAAACACGATGAATCTCTCATATCATCTGTATTAGCTTTAAAAGTTACACCTAAAAAACATATATTTTTATTCTTAACTTTGCCATTTAAAATTTCAAAAATTCTTTTTAACAATAATGAAGATCTATTTTCATTAGAATTGATCACACTCTTAATAACAGATAGGTTTGTTTTAAATTTATCAGCTGAAGTAGCAATCGCCTTAGTATCTTTTGGAAAGCAAGAGCCGCCGTATGCTGGACCGGCTCTTAAAAAACGTCCACCAATTCTTTTATCAAGGCCCATACCGATAGAAATATCTTCAATATTAACATCTATTTTTTCACATAAATTTGCTAATTCGTTAATAAATGTTATTTTTGTGGCTAAAAAAGCATTAGATGCATATTTGATTAGTTCAGCTGCTCTTCTTGATGTATTCACATATTTTGCACCTTTGGACACTAGGGGTGAGTAAAGGTTTTTTAAAATTTTATTTGATTTCTTATCATTTGTTCCAATAACAACTCTATCAGGATAAGTAAAATCTCTTATAGCCTCACCTTCTCTTAAAAACTCAGGATTAGAAACAACTGAAAAAAGTTTTTTAGATACTTTTCGAGAAATAATTTTTTCTATTTCATCACCAGTAGTAACAGGAACAGTAGATTTGGTTATTATGATTTTGAATTTAGAAATAGAGCGTCTTATTTCTTTAGCAACATTAAAGATTTGACTTAAATCGGCACCGTTACCATTTTTTTTAGTAGGTGTACCAACACAAATAAATATAATATCTGACTTTAAAATTGAATCTTTTAAATCTGTAGAGAATTTTAACCTTGTATTTTTATAATTTTTTAAGACCAATTCAGCTAAACATGGCTCATAAATTGGAATAATACCTTTTTTTAAATATCCAACTTTTTTTAAATCTCAATCTACACATATAACATCGTTACCAAGGTCTGAGAAACATACACCACTAACCAAGCCTACGTAACCAGTGCCAATCATGCATAATTTCATTTTTTAGCAATCTCCAGGGTTGAATTTATATAACCAGTCATTGTTCCACAATCTAAATATTTACCAGAAAAATTATGACCTACAAATTTGTTATTATCATCAATTAATAATTGTATTGCATCAGTAACATGAATCTCGCCACCTTTACTTGGTTTAAGATTGAGTAATTTACTAAAAATAGTTTTAGGTAATATATACCTTCCAATAACAGCATTATTGGAGGGTGCTTGTTTAATGGTTGGTTTTTCAACTACACTTTTAATAAAGAAATTCATACTATCAATCTTCTCTTTAATATTATAAATGCCCCACCTTGAAACTTCATCTTTGTTAACTTTCATGCTGGCCATAACACTTGAGTTGAATTTTTTGTGCGTGGCAATCATAGTCTTAGAACAATTTTTTTTAATTATTAAATCATCTGGTAAAAGCATTAGAAAGTATTTATCTTTTATAAACTTTCTAGTTTTAAGCACCGCATCTCCTGTACCGAGTGGTTTATCTTGAAAAACAAATTTAATCATCTTTTTGTATTTCAAAATTTTTTTATATTCTTTAATAATACGGAAATCTTTTTTCCGTTTTATAATATTTTTATAAAATTTATCATTATAAAAATATTTTTTAATCATCAATTTCTTTTTTGATATAATGAAAATAATTTCCTTAATTCCTGCTTCGATACATTCATCGAGAATATATTCTATGCCAGGCTTACCATTAATAGGTAAAAGTTCTTTAGCAAAAACACTAGTTAAAGGTAGTAGTCTAGTTCCAAGTCCTGCTAAAGGAATTATAGCTTGTTTAATCATTTAAATGTTTTACTTATAAATATTATTATTACAAATGAAATTAATAAAACAAATAACTGATCTAAATAAGGCAATTGGTAAAGAAAAAAGATTAGGATTTGTTCCTACAATGGGCAGCCTTCATAAAGGTCATGAGGCTCTAATAAAAACTTCAAAAAAAAGGTGTAAAAAGACACTAGTTACTATTTTTGTTAATCCTACTCAATTCAATAACAAAAAAGATTTTAAAAATTATCCAAGAAACTTAAATAACGATCTTAAAATTCTTAAAAGACTCAAAGTTGATTATATTTATTTACCATCTGTAGATCAAATTTTTAATGATAAGCAATTGCCTAAAATTAAATTAAATAAATCACAAAAAATACTTTGTGCAAAATTTAGAAAAGGTCACTTTGAGGGTGTTCTTGATGTTTTAAATCGCTTTGTAAAACTAATATCACCAAAATCAGTTTATATGGGTGAAAAAGATTACCAACAATTTTTTTTAGTTAAAGGCTTAATTGAAAAAAATTATAATACTAAAATCTATGCCTGTAAAACCATTAGGGACAAAAATATGATTGCTTTGTCTTCTAGAAATATTTTATTAAACAAAAATAATATTGTTACATTGAAACTGATTACTAATAAATTACTTAATTTAAAGAAAACAATTTATAATGATAAGCTAAAATCTAAAAAACTAATTTATTCAATCAAAAAAGATTTAATCAAAAAATTTAAGATTAAAATTGAATATCTCGAATGCAGAAACATAATCAACTTAAGTACAAGTATTCATAATAAACCTTTTAAACTTTTTGTAGCTTATTATTTAAATAATGTAAGATTAATAGATAACTTTTAAAGGTAGTACGCACTAACACCTAAGAACGATACGAACCCTATGACATCAGTTATCGTAGTTACAAAAACACTAGATGCGATAGCTGGATCAATATTCATTTTCTTCAAAGTTATTGGAACCAAAATTCCAAATAATCCAGCAACTATCATCGTAACTACCATTGATATTGATATAATCATTGAAAGTAAGGAGTCTTGAAACCAAAGTTGTACGATCAAAGCACTAATTACTGCAAAGATAATACCGTTTAAAATTCCTATATTAAATTCTTTTAAAATATTTTTACCAAAATTATTTTTTGTTAAATCATTTGTAGCTAAAGTTCTTACTGTAACTGCTAATGTTTGCATCCCAGCGTTACCACCCATAGATGCTACAATTGGCATTAGGAAAGCTAAGACAACCATCTGCTCTATTGTTGCACCAAATAAACTAATAACCCATGTTGCCAAGAAAGCAGTAAATAAATTTAGTAAAAGCCAGTTAAATCTTCTTTTTGTTTTTTTTAAAACTCCATCTGTAATTTCTTCATCACCAACTCCAGCTAATCTTAGAGCGTCTTCTTCAGCTTCCTCTTTTAATACAGTTAAAACATCATCATACATGATCATGCCAACTAATTTATCTGTTTTATCAACTACAGCTGCTGAATTTAAATTATAATTTTCAAAGACATTACCAACTTCTTCTTTATCCATGTCTACTGGAATAAGTAATTGGGACTCAGACATAATAGAAAGCATTTTTATTTCTCTAGATGCTGTTAACACTTTAGACGATGGAACTGTACCAATCGGTTTAAAATCTTCATCTACAATAAAAATTTCCAAAAATTCTTCTGGTAAATCTTTGTTGTCACGCAAATAGTCAATTGTTTGACCTACAGACCAATTACTAGGTATGGCTGTAAATTCACGTTGCATTATTCTTGCAGCAGAGTCCTCTGGATAACTTAAGCTCTCAAGTAAAGCAAAGCGGTCCTTTGGTGGTAAAGAACTTAAAATATCATTTTTATCTTTTTCATCTACATTTTCTAAAATTGCAATTGCATCATCTGACTCAAGATTTTTTAAAAGTTTAACAATCGAGTCAGAAGAAAGATAAGCAATAATTTCAGATTGGACAGATTCATTAAGTTCAATAAAAACTTCAGGATCTATATTAAAATTATTTAGCTTTATTAAACTTTCTCTATCATTTTGATAGAGATTCTCAATAATATCAGCTGCATCCGCTGGGTGCATTTCATTAAATGAATTAGTAATAAATTGTGCATCGTTATTAGCAATCTTATTTGTAACAACTTTTAAATATTCTTTATTAAACTCAAAATTAACCTTTTTATCTTTTATTTTTTTTATTAAAGACATAAATTTACCTATAAATTAATTTTGCACTATTAGTGTATAATAAGAATAATACAATTTATAAATGAATATAGAAATTAAAAAATCAATAAATCCAGTAAAATATGGTGTTGCTGTACAATTTCTAGAAGAGAGATTGTTGGATATATATAACAATAAAAAAGATAATTTAATTTGGCTCCTAGAACATGAAGAAATCTATACTGCTGGTACTAATTATAAAGAAGAAGAGATTTTAAATAAAAATATAAACCTTATTAAAACTAATCGTGGTGGTAAAATTACTTATCATGGTCCAGGACAATTAATTTGTTATTTTGTCATAGATTTAAAACAAAGAAATAAAGATATTAGAAAATTTATAACATTACTTGAAAAAACAATCATTGAAAGCTTGTCTGAATTTAATATCAAATCATTTGGAGATCCAAAAAATATTGGCATTTGGGTTAATGATAAGAACAATATCAAAAAAGTTGCAGCAATTGGTGTGCGTGTTAGCAAATGGATTGCATACCATGGATTTGCAATTAACATTAATAATGATCTTAAAAAATATCAAAATATCATACCCTGTGGAATTTCAGATAAAGGTGTAACAAATCTCAAATCAATTAACAATCAAAGTTATAATATTTTGACTGATGTAATTGTTGAAAATTTTACTAAGAACTTGGAAATCTCAGTCTTTTAGTTTTTAAAAGCTTTTTGAAATAATCAGGTAAGAGTGCAGTGTAAGTATATTTTTTATCCTTAATCATGAATTTAATTTGATAAGAGTGAAGCATTAAATTTTTATTAATAGCTTTATCAGTATTGCTAAATTTATATTTTTGATCTCCATAAATTGGTGAGCCTACTGCATATAGCTGTTTTCTAAGCTGATGTTTTCTTCCAGTTATTGGTTTCATTTCAACTAAACTACAAATTGAATTTTTATCTAATACTTTGTATGTAGTTCTGGCTTTTTCAACTATTTCTTTATCATTATCATATCTAGTTAGATCATCATTCCATTCACCAGAATCTTTTTGTAGTTCGCCATGACATATTGCTAAATAAGTTTTATGAACTTTTCTTAATCTAAATAAGGATGTTAATAATTGTGCAGCTTCTCTATGTTTAGCCATAATAAAAACCCCTGATGTATCTTTATCAAGTCGGTGAACTGAAAAAGGTTTTGTATTTTGAAAAATATCACTCCTTGCAAAGATATCTACTAGGTTTTTTTTTGATTTAGTTCCACCCTGAACAGAAATACCTGAGCTTTTATTTAATACAATAAAGTCATCATTATTATCAATTATTAAATCTTCATTTTCTTTAATTATCTCTATAGAGGGTACAAATTTTATTTTCTTCTGAACTATATTTTCTGTATAATCAAAATTAAACAATTCCACCGCATCACCTGTTTTTACTTTTTGTGAGCTCTTAATTTTTTTATTATTAAGTTTAATTTTTCCACTTCTTAAACTCTTTTCTATTAAACCTTGAGGAATGTTACCTAAATTATTTCTAATCCACCTATCAATACGCATATCGTTAAACGTTGAATCAACGCTAAATGACTTTTTCATGATGATTTAATTTTATATTGAAAATTAAGCAGTAGCTAATTTTTTCTCTTCGTTTTGTTCTTTAGTAGGATCTTTTTTCTTTCTATCAACTCTTTTTGCCTCAACATCTCTATCAACAAATTCAATTACTGCCATAGGTGCATTATCACCATATCTAAATCCAGCTTTAATAATTCTCGTATATCCACCATTTCTTTTTTCATATCTCTTTGATAGAGTTTTGGTCACTTTACGAGCTGAAGTTATATCTTGTAATTTAGTCATTAACATTTTTGTTGTTAATAATGTTTCTTTTTTTCCTAATGTAATAATTTTATCAGCTTGAGGTTTTAAAAATTTAGCTTTTGGAAGTGTGGTAGTAATCTGTTCATATTTTATTAACGAATTTAACATATTCATTAATAATGCTTTTCTATGCTCAGAAGTTCTATTTAACTTTTTATTAGCCATTCCGTGTCTCATTAGATTTGCTCCTCTAACTTTTTAGACATTTCAGCTATATTATCTGGTGGCCAGTTCGGTATTTCCATTCCTAAATATAAAGACATTCCAGTTAAAACTTCTTTAATTTCATTTAAAGATTTTCTTCCAAAATTAGGTGTTCTTAACATCTCACCTTCTGATTTTTGAACTAAATCACCTATATATATAATATTATCATTTTTCAAACAATTCATTGAACGAACAGAAAGTTCAAGCTCTTCAACTTTTCTTAATAAATTTTTATTAAATTCTGGTTCTGTTGAAACTTCTTTAATTGGGGCCTCAACTGGTTCATCAAAATTAACAAACATATGAAGCTGATCTTGAAAAATTCTTGCAGAATAAGCAATAGCATCTTCAGCAGAAATTGATCCATTAGTTTCTACTTCCATAATTAATTTATCATAGTCTAGAGCTTTTCCTTCTCTAGCCGTACTCACTGAATAAGAAACTTTTTTAACTGGACTATAAAGTGAATCAATAGCGATTAATCCTAACGGTGGCTCTTCAGGTTTATTCATTGTTGCTGGAACATAACCTTTTCCTGTGCTAACATTCATTTCCATATGAAAATGGGTATTTTCATCTAGGTTACAAATCACCAAATCAGGGTTTAATATTTCAATATCAGCAAGCGCATCTATATCTGATGCTTTTATTTCACCAGGACCCTTTGCATCTAAAACTAATTTTTTTGCTCCTTCTGAAGAACTTTTTAGCGCTAACGATTTAACATTTAAAACTATATCCGTAACATCTTCTCTTACACCTTTCATAGAAGTAAACTCATGTAGTACTCCATCAATTTGAATTGATGTTACAGCGGCACCTCTGATAGATGAAAGTAAAATTCTTCTTAGTGAATTTCCCAAAGTTAAACCAAAACCTTTTTCTAATGGTTCTGCAACAATTTTAGCATTAGTTTTATCTTCACTTAATTTTACATCAAGCTTTGTGGGTTTTATTAGTGATTTCCAGTTTTTTACATTTACATTTAAAGATTCCATTAAACTCTCCTTTTCTTTGGTGGTCTTACGCCGTTATGTGGCATTGGTGTTGTATCTTTTATAGAAAGAATCTTAAATCCCTTCGCTTGTAATGCTCTCAAAGCAGTTTCTCTTCCAGAACCAGGTCCTTTAACTTGTACGGTTAGTGTTTTCATTCCATACTCTAATGCTTTTGAGGCAGCTGAGTCAGCAGCAACTTGAGCAGCATAAGGAGTAGATTTTCTTGAACCTTTAAAACCTTTTTGTCCAGCTGATGCCCATGAAATAACATTTCCATTAGTGTCTGCTATAGTAATTATTGTATTGTTAAAAGTTGATTGCACATAAGCAACACCATTAAGAATATGTTTTTTAATTTTTTTCTTTTTTGAATATGAGCTTTTTTTAGATTTTTTATCTAATTTTTTTTCTACTTTTTTTTCTACAACAGCATCAACGTTTTCTACTTTATCTACTTTAGCCATAAATTAATTATTTTTTAAGTGGTGTTAATTTTTTACCTGCAATTGCAATAGCTTTACCTTTTCTGGTTCTAGCATTACACCTTGTTCTTTGTCCTCTAACTGGAAGTTTTTTTCTATGTCTAGACCCACGATAACACGCAAGATCAATTAATCTTTTAATAGTTAGAGAATAATCTCTTCTTAAGTCACCTTCTACTTTAAAGTTTGCATCAATGTATTCTCTAATTTTTAAAATATCATCATCTGTTAATTCATTAATTCTTTTTGCAGTAGGAATCTCTAATGATGTACAAATTTGATTGGAAAACTTATCACCTATGCCATAGATATATGTTAGTCCTATGTGGACAAGTTTATTTTGGGGAATGTTTACACCTGCTATACGAGCCATATTTTTGAGAATAAATTTAGCCTTTTATATAATAAGATCACTTAAAGTCAACGCCTTAAACATTAAGAACATCATTGATTTTGTGAGTAATTTGATCGATTTCAGCACCACCATCTATTTCTGTGAAATTTAGATTTTTTGAGTAAAAATCCAGTACAGGCTTGGTAGTTTCCATATATGTGTCATATCTAGCAACAACTACTCTAAAATTATCATCTTTTCTCTTTTTAAGAAACTCTTTGCCGCACGGGTGTAGTTCAATTTGTTCTTTGTTAAAAAATTCATTCAAAGTCATATTGCATTTATCACATGTCATTCTGCCCATGATACGTTTTTCGATAATATCTTTTGAAACGTTTAAAAAAATTATATGACCAATAGTTTGATCAAATTCGCCTAAAATAAACTGTAAATTTTTTGCTTGTTCTACATTTCTGGGGTATCCATCAAAAATAATTCTATCTCTAAATTTAAGGTTTGTAATAGATTGTCTTAACAATGTATTAACTATTTTGTCTGAGGCAAATTTGCCATTAGATATAAGCTTTTCTACTTCAATACCAAGTGGTGTTTTTAACCTAACTTCTTCTCTTAATAAATTTCCTGTTGATAATTGAAAGTAATTATGTTTATTTACAATAAATTGTGCCTGTGTTCCTTTACCTGCACCTGGGGGGCCAAATAAAATTATATTCACAGAATTATTTACCGAATTTAGTTTTTTTTATTAATTGTTCGTATTGAGAGCTCATTAATCTTGTTTGTATTTGAGTTACAGTATCAATTGCAACAACAACAACAATTAAAATTGAAGTACCGCCTAGATAAAAGGGTATTGGGTAATTTGCTATTAAAAACTCTGGCATCAAACATACAATAGTTAAATAAAGTGCACCTATTGTTGTAAGTTTAGTTACAATTTTTTCTATATATAATGCTGTATTCTCACCAGGTCTAATGCCAGGTACAAAACCACCATATTTTCTTAAGTTATCAGCAGTTTCTGTTGGGTTGAAAGTAATTGAGGTATAAAAAAAAGTAAAAAATATTATCCCAGAAGCATATAACAACATGTAAAGAGGTTGGCCTTGTGTAAAATATGAGCTTATATTTAAGAATGTATCATTATCTGAAAAGCTAAAATTAGAAAAGGTTACAGGCAATAACAATAAAGCTGATGCAAAAATTGCCGGTATAACTCCTGCTTGGTTAATTTTTAAAGGTAAGTGAGATGACTCACCACCATACATTTTATTTCCCATTTGTCTTTTAGGATAATTTATTAGAATTTTTCTTAATGCTCTTTCCATAAAAACAATGAACATGATCGTTCCTATTAATAATATAAAAATTCCAATAATCATAAAAGTTGATACCGCACCAGTTCTACCTAACTCAAATGTAGTTACTAATGCCCTTGGTATTTCAGCTACAATTCCAGCAAAAATAATCAAAGAAATACCATTACCAATACCTCTTTGCGTAATTTGTTCTCCAAGCCACATTAAAAACATTGTTCCTGCAACAATGGTTGAGACAGCTGTTATCGTAAAAAATAACCCTGGGTTAATAACTAAATCAGCAGAAGACTGTAAGCCTACTGATAGACCATAGCCTTGAACGGTAGCTAATAAAACAGTTCCATATCTTGTTATTTGTGTAATTTTAGCTCTGCCCGTTTCTCCTTGAGCTTTTAAGTTTTTAAAATAATCAGATACACCAGTTAATAATTGAACAATAATAGATGAAGAAATATAAGGCATTATTCCTAGGGCAAAAATAGCCATTCTACTTACAGCACCACCAGAAAAAACATTAAACATTCCAAGTAATCCTTTTTGGTTACCACTCATCATTATCTGCAATTGTTCTGGATCAATGCCAGGAATAGGTACAAAAGTACCAAATCTATAAACTGCTAAAATAAATATTGTAAAAATTATTCTATTTTTAAGATCATTAGTTTGAGAAGATGCGCTCATAATATCTTAATTATTTTTTTAATTGTATTGTTCCGCCAACCTTCTCTAATTTAACTACAGCAGATTTTGATATTAAGTCCGCTTCAATGCTAATTTTTTCTTTAATATCACCTGTACCAAGTATTTTTAATTTTTGAGAATTTTTATTAATTAATTTTAATTTTTTAAGTAAATCCATATTTATGACATCACTAGAATTAATAGTTTTTTCGTTAATATATGATTGAATTTTTTCTAAGTTCATTATTGCTATGATGGCCTGGTATCGCTTAATGGCATTAAATCCTCTTTTGGGTAACCTTCTATATAAAGGCATTTGACCTCCCTCAAAAGCTTTAATAGCCACACCTGATCTAGATTTTTGACCCTTAACACCTCTTCCTGAGGTTTTACCTTTTCCAGATCCAATACCTCTACCAACTCTCATTTTCTTTTTGTATAAAACTTTTCCAGTAGTATTTAATGTGCTCATTATCCTCTTTTTTCAATTACATCAGAAATCTTTTTATTTCTAATTGTTGCTATATGTTTTGGTGAATTTTGTTTTGAAAGAGCCTTCATTGTAGCTCTTATCATGTTGTGAGGGTTTGATGTT
>Ga0114997_10003483_pt1 | contig 12351 bp, 17 predicted proteins | sample ArcticOcean_MG_C_2_FD_87045 | JGI IMG/M metagenome (GOLD analysis project Ga0114997, IMG submission 87045) | Marine microbial communities from western Arctic Ocean - ArcticOcean_MG_CB4_136 | ecosystem: Environmental > Aquatic > Marine > Oceanic | place: Arctic Ocean: Canada Basin | collected... | reverse complement strand
TATAACAGTCTTGGCATCCTCACCAATCACAAAGTATCAAATTTTTAAATATCAGAACCATGCTTATGGTATTCAGTTTCATATAGAGATTAAAGATACGACAGTTAGCGAATGGGGCTGTGTCCCCGAATATAAAAAAGCTTTAGAAGATCAGTTAGGAGAAGGAGCTCTAGATAAATTTGATCAAGCTGCAAAAGATAATATGTCAAATATGAATAATTATTCTAAAATTTTATATACTAAGTTTAAACAGGTAATTAAGGTAAAATAAAGAAATGCACAAAAAAGCTCAAGAGATATTAGATTTTTGGTTTAAAGAAACACCACCAAAAAAAAGATTTCAAAAACATAAAGATTTTGATCAATTAATTAGAGAGAAATTTTTAAAAGATTATGAGCTGGCAAGCATCAATGAATATGATGATTGGCAAGATAGCCCACTTGGTTGTTTAGCTTTAGTTATTCTATTTGATCAGTTTTCAAGAAACATGTTTAGAGATGATAGGAAAGCTTTTGAACAGGACCATAAAACTAGATTAATTGTAAATGATGCAGTCTATGCTGGTTATCTTGAAAAGATGGACGAAAGCCAAAGGTTTTTTATGCTTCTACCTCTAATTCATAGTGAGGAAATATCAGATCATGAGATGGCCTATCATTTATTAAATAAATATTTAAAAGATCATTCTGGCTTGACTGATATAAAGAAATTTTGGCAAGATCACACTAAAGCAATTAGAAAATTTCACAGATATCCTCATAGAAATAAAATTTTAGGAAGAGAATCAACTCAAGAAGAAATTGAATTTCTAGGTGAGCCAAATTCCTCTTGGTAATATAAGTATATGAATTTTAAATTTATTTACAAAGTCTGCACCAAACTAGAGTGGCAAACAGCTAAAATTAAGGGTCATTTCATTGGGTCAAAAAAAGATTTAGAAGATGGCTATATTCATTTTTCTGGTGAAGAACAGATAAAAGGAACATTAAATAAATTTTTTAAAAATCAAAAAGATTTAATTTTATTAAAAGTAGATATTTTAAAACTTGAGCATTTATTATGGGAACAAGCTTCTGATGGAAATATGTTCCCACACCTTTACTCTCTACTAGATATATCAAGTGTTATTAATGAGTATGATATTGTTTTAAATAATGATGGTACCCACGCATTACCAAAAAATATTTAATTTAAATTTTAAGGGGGTCACCCTTTCGGTTAACTCCAAAAGAGTTCCCCTATAAGTTAGCGATATGCGCTAAATCCATAATAATGGATTTTATTTTTATTATTTTACTAAGTCTTTGATTATTAAATCACACCAGTTATGTGTCAGGTGGTGATAAATTCATAATCGCACCTCCTTTGTTGATATTTACATAATACTTCTTTGTAAGATTACATACAAAGAGTTTATTTTACTTTAAGAGAAATAAATTTCTTGAATACAATGTGTTGTAATTATAGAGTCTCATCAATTTAAGAAACTTTCTTTACAATATTTTTTTCCCTATAAAATTTTACAGCTCTTTTCCTGCTTTTACTTATTGCCAAGTAAGTTAACCATCAATACTCCAATAATAATAAGGCCCAAACCTATTAACGTGTAAAAGTTCGGAACTTGATTAAATTTAAAAATTCCAACAATTACTGTAGCAATAATACATAGCCCTGCAAATGAAGCATAAGTAATACCAACTGGAATATTTTTCATAACAATAGACAATGCATACATGCATGCAACTATTGTTAGGGCAGTTAGTACGCTAGGTATTAATAAAGTAAAACCTTGAGAGACCTTTGCAAATCCATTTGAAGCCGTACCTAAGATAACTGCAGTAATTAATATAAGATAAGCCGTTATATTGCCCATAGCTCAAAAGTATTATTGTTTATTGGTTTTATATACAATTTTTTTTCATTATTTTTAGAGCAGATTCTTAATTTTAAGCAATATTGGCTAGATATATAAAACCAACTATAAAAGCAATAACCACACCTGCAAATGCAAAAAATGGCAGAAGGTTTTTTTTCATTAAACAATCCTTACTTTTATTTAAATTCTAAGATTATCCTAACTATAACTATATATTGAATAATTTAATAGGTATTAATAAAAGTTATTTATTGATAGAATTTATTTAATGATTGAAAAATTTAATGGTATTTTTTACCTAATTATTTTTACGACCCATTTCTTTATTTATGCTTTTTATGCATATCGATGCTTATTTGATACTAGAGCATTTATGGCACAATATGGCATGGATGATACAGCAGCTATAATGACAAGATTTTTTGGATCTATGTTTGTTGGCTCATTTTTAATGGCTGGATATATAACTTTTGTTAGACCTAATGGGTTAGAAGCAAGCTGGGCTTTTTTTAATTTAGTATTTATACAAAATATATGTGCATTCTTTTTTGCTATTTGGTCTCATCAAAAAAATCATTTGGGAGTTAATGAAAAAACTTCTTTTGTAGAAGGAATTGTTGTGCCAGGAATATTGACAGTACTAAGTGGTATTCTTTGTTATGGTTTAGCTGATAAGATTTATATTTAAAGCCAATCAGGGTAGGGTAAACCTTTTTCTTGTAAAAATTTTTTATTAAACATCTTAGTACTGTATTTATCACTTTTATCACAAAGAATAGTTACAATAGTTTTTCCAGGTCCTAGTTCTCTACCTAGTCTAATTGCACCAGCAATATTGACACCACAACTAGTTCCCAAACTCAAACCTTCATTTTTAATTAAGTCATATAAAATTGGCAATGATTCACGATCATCAATTGAGAAAGCATCGTCAATCTTAGCATTTTCAAAATTTTTAGTTATTCTGCTTGAGCCAATTCCTTCTGTAATTGACCCTCCGTCTGCTTTTAATTCACCATTTTTTATATAATTGTAAAGAGCTGAACCTTTTGGGTCTGATAAGTATATTTTAATATTTTTATTTTTTTCTTTAAGAGCATTACTTACACCAGAAATTGTTCCACCAGTTCCAGACGAACATACAAAAGCATCCACTTTACCTTCAGTTTGCTTCCAAATTTCTTTTCCAGTTCCTTCATAGTGACCTTTGGCATTTGCAACATTGTCAAATTGGTTTGCCCAAACTACACCATTATTATTAGATGGTTTTAATTCTTCAGCAAGTCTATTGGCAACTTTTATATAGTTATCTTTATCTTTATATGGTTTAGCTGCCACTAATCTCAAGTCAGCACCAATATTTCTTAAAAGATCTTTTTTTTCCTGGGTTTGATTTTCATTCATAACAATTATAGTTTTATACCCTAGAGAGTTTCCTAAGAGACAAAGTCCGATACCAGTATTACCAGCCGTACCTTCCACAACAGTTCCACCTTTTGAAATTAATTTTTTTTCTTGTGCATCTTTAAGTAAGGCTAACGCTGCTCTATCTTTAACAGATCCACCAGGATTTAAAAATTCTGCTTTACCAAAAATATTACACCCAGTTATTTCTGAAGCTACTCTTAATTTTATTAATGGTGTATTACCAACTCCTGAAATAAAATCATTTTGGATATTTGTCATTAACTTGAACTATCCTTACTTGAGTTTTCTATTCCATAAGGTTTAAATTCTTTACTGGCAGTTCCAACATTCTTAGCTGGTATCCCAACCATTACTGCATTTTCAGGAACATCTTTTGTGACAACTGCATTAGCACCAATTTTTGCATTTTTACCTACAAGTACTGGGCCTAAAATTTGCGCACCTGAACCAACCACTACATTATCTTCTAATGTTGGGTGTCTTTTAATTTCTCTTTGAGATTCCGAATCTATGCTAGGCGAAATCCCACCAAGTGTAGCCATATGATATATAGTTACATTATCTCCAATCTTTGAAGTTTCACCAATTACAACTCCCATACCATGATCAATAAATAAATTTTTTCCAATTTTTGCTTTTGGATGAATTTCTATACCAGTCAAAAACCTTGAAAATTGTGAAACAATTCTTGCTATCAGGTCAAATTTAGCCAAACAAAAAAAATGAGATATTTGATGAAAAAAAACTGCCTTAACTCCCGGATAAGTTAAAATTATACTTAATTTAGATTTAGCAGCAGGGTCTCTATCAATTATAGATTGTAAAAAATTGCTCATAGTATGCTTGGGTTACCCTATTGATTAATAATTAGTTATCATTTATATAATATTTAAATCAGTAATTTAAAGAGGAGAAATTTATGTATAAAAATACAAATTGTTTTCACTTAGCAATACCTTGCGGTGATTTAGAAAAAGCAAAACATTTTTATAATGAAATTTTGGGATGTAGATTGGACAATTCAGCTCAAGAATGGGCAGATGTAGATTTTTGGGGAAATGAATTAACGTTACATGCTAGCGATCATAAACTTGAAAATGAAAGACATGATGTTGATATGGGAAACGTATCAGTCCCACATTTTGGTGTACACTTATCAAGAAAAAATTTTGACGATCTTAAAATTAGACTTAAAGAAAAAAAAGTTAAGTATCACGATGAGCCATATTTAAGATTTAAGGGCACTGAATACGAGCAAGAGACAATGTTTGTTCAAGATCCAAATAATAATGTTCTAGAGATCAAAACACTTACAGCTAATCCAGATTAGTAGCTTTACTATAAAGAATTTTTAGAATAGTTTTTTATTTATAAAATGAGTTCAGATTACAAATCAATCGCAGCCAAATTAAAATTTGAAGGTAGAGCCTTCATTGATGGCAAGTATGTCGACGCTATTGATGGTAAAAAATTTGAAAATATTAATCCAGCAACTGGTGAAACTCTTTGTTCTGTAGCAAAATGTAATCATAAAGATGTTGATTTAGCAGTTAAAGTTTCAAGAAAAGCATTTAACAGCGGTGTTTGGTCTAGAACATCTCCTGAATTTAGAAAAGATATACTACTTAAATTTGCAGAACTATTAAGACAAACCGGGGAAGAGAATTCAGTTCTTGAATGTGTAGATACAGGAAAATTAATTGGTGATTGTATTAATGAAGTTGCAAATGATGCGCCGATGCATTTCCAGTGGTATGGAGAATTAATAGATAAAGTATTTGGCAAAGTTGGACCAACAGAACCTTCATTAACAAGTTTAATAGTTAAAGAACCAATAGGTGTTGTTGCAGGAGTTGTTCCATGGAACTTCCCTCTAATGATGGCAGTATGGAAGATGGCTCCAGCATTAGCTGCAGGATGTTCAGTTATAATTAAACCAGCAGAAGACACGCCACTAACTGCAATCAGAGTTGCACAGATTGCTAAAGAAGCAGGAATTCCAGATGGAATTCTTAATATAGTTCCAGGTTTTGGTGAAGTTGGTGAAGCACTGGGCAGACATAATGATGTTGATGCAGTTTCTTTTACAGGATCAACTGAAGTCGGTGGATTATTCATGAAATATTCAGGTGAAAGTAATTTAAAAACTATTGGATTAGAGATGGGTGGAAAAAGCCCATTCATAGTTTTAGAAGATGCAAAGATTACAGATGATTTAATTGATAATGCAATTAACTCTGCCTTTTGGAATGGTGGACAAAACTGTTCTGCAAATATGAGACAGATAATTCATAGTAAAGTTAAAGATGAATTTTTAGATAAAGTTTCAAAAAAAGTTAAAGCTCTTAAGGCTGGAGATCCATTAGATCCAGAGAGCAATATGGGTTCTATGATTTCTAAAAAACATTTAGCAACTGTAGATGGCTACATTCAAAAGGGCATTGACGAAGGTGCTAAACTTTTATTCGGTGGTGTTTCTAGCGGAGAACAAAAAGGATTTTTTGCAAAACCAACTCTTTTTGATGATTTAAAAGAAAACATGACAATTGCTCAGGAAGAAATTTTTGGACCAGTATTAGGAGTTCTAACAATTAACAGCGATGAAGAAGCCTTGAAAATTGCAAGCAACTCTAAGTATGGTTTACATGCAAGTTTATTCACTCAGGATATAGATAGAGCATTTCATATGGCCAAAAGCCTCCCTTGTGGAACTGTTTCAGTTAATACATTTTCTGAAGGTGATATTAAAACACCTTTTGGTGGATACAGACAATCAGGTTCTCTAAGTAGAGATCAAGGTACAGAAGCTTTAGATCAATACCTTCAAACTAAGACTATTTGGATTAGTCATTCATAACCACAAATAACTAATGAGTTTTTTAATATTAGGGTTTTTCACAGGACTTAGTTTAATTTTAGCAATTGGAGCTCAAAATATATTTGTAATAGAGCAGGGATTAAAAAAACAATATGTATTTCTAGTTTGCCTAATTTGTTCAATTTCTGACTTAATATTAATATTTTTAGGTATTTTTTTATTTCAATATTTTGGTGATTTATTTAATTCTACAGTAGAACTTATTTTAAATATCCTCCTAATCATATTTTTAGGTCATTTTATCTATGGAAAGATATCTATTCAAAGAAATAAAATTAATTTAAATAAAGAAATAAAAAGTATTTCATTAACAAGCATAATAACTAGAACTCTAGCTTTTACCTTCCTCAATCTACATGTTTATTCTGATACTGTGTTCTTTCTAGGAAATTTTTCTAAAAATTTATTAATGATTGATAAATACTATTTTGGAATTGGAGCTTCAATAGCATCTTTTCTATTCTTTTTTACAATAGGCTATCTTTCAAAATTATTATCTAAATATCTTCAAAGTGTGCTGATTTGGAAAAGAATTAATTTGTTTATAATCATATTTATGAGCATAATTGTTTTTTATGTATTAATTGAAATTGTTAAGTTTTTTTAATTTTTGGTAGATTTATGAAACATTTGAGAAGAAATTTTTTTAAATTAATAGGAGTATCATTCTTATCAACATTCCTGCTACCCTATAAATTATTATATTCAGCTACAAAAAAAATTATTAATCCAGATCTTTCAGATGAACAAAAAAATATAATGCTTAATGAGGCTACTGAAAAGCCATACTCAAGCCCCTTAAATTATGAAAAAAGAAAAGGTTTTTTTCATTGTGCTAATTGTGGTGCTAAACTTTTCTCATCAGATGCTAAATTTGATAGTGGAACGGGTTGGCCATCTTTTACAGAGTCGTTACCTGGAGCCTTCAAAACAAAAGTTGATTATTCATTAGGCATGAAAAGAATAGAGTATCACTGTGCAAATTGTGGTGTTCACCACGGACACGTTTTTGCTGATGGTCTACAAAAGAAAAGATTTTGCAGTAATGGTTTATGCTTGATTTTTAAGCCTGATATTAATTAATAAAAAATAATTTATTTATAACTAAATTTTACAAGACATATCTTGACCACAACATAGTGGAGATTTAATTTTCCCATGGTCATTGGGACATTTAGATATTTGTACTTCGTTTCCATCATCTAACTTAAGCATATCATTAACCAATGGTTCATTACATTTTCCACAAGTAGCATTTACTGACATTCCACATTTTGAACATTCATAAGTAGCCATATTTATTCCTTTTTTTAATTTGAAAAACCATATTTTCTAAGTCTTACATCAGCAGTTCTAGCATGTGCTTCCATTCCTTCATACCTAGAAATTCTTGCACAAGCAGCACCTACAGTTTTTGTAGATTCTTTGGTCATTCTTTGGAAACTTAAAGTTTTAATAAATTTACCTACAAATAAACCACCTGTATAACGCCCAGCACCTTTAGTGGGCAAGATATGGTTAGTTCCTGAGCATTTATCACCATAAGCTACCGTTGTTTCTTCACCAATAAATAGTGATCCATAGTTTTTTAGTCTTGTATGAAACCATTCTAAGTTTTCAGTTTGAACTTCTAAGTGCTCTGGAGCGTACTCATCACTGATTGTTGCCATTTCTTCATCAGTATCACAAAGAATAACCTCACCATAATCTCTCCAAGCAGCTTCCGCACTAGTTCTTGGAACTTCTGGTAAATCGGCAATTAATTCTGGAACTCTTTTCATCACTTCATCAGCAACTCTTTTACTTGTTGTATATAACCAAGCAGGAGAATTATAGCCATGCTCTGCTTGACCAACTAGATCTACAGCAACTATTTCTGCATCAGCTTTGTCATCTGCAATAACAGCAATTTCTGTTGGACCAGCAAACAAATCAATTCCAACTTTACCAAATAAAATTCTTTTAGCTTCAGCAACATACTGGTTCCCTGGTCCAACTATAATATCAGCTGGAGGGTTATTAAATAATCCATTAGTCATTGAAGCAACACCAGGTACACCACCTAAATTCAAAATAACATCAGCTCCACATAGGTCAGCAGTATAAATTATTGTTGGATGAGCACCCACTCCTTCTTTAGGGGGACTACATGCAATTACATTTTTTACACCTGCAACTTTTGCAGTTGTTACACTCATAACGGCAGAAGCTATATGAGCGTATCTACCACCTGGTATATAGCACCCTGCTGTATTAACAGGAATTAGTCTTTGACCTGCAAATAAACCTGGAGAAAGTTCTACTTCAAAATCTTGTCCATAATTTTTTAATTGAGCTTCGGCAAATGTTCTAACTCTATCGTAAGAAAATTGAATATCATCTTTTGTTTTTTGATCTAAACTTTTCTTAATTTCTTCAATTCTTTCTTTAGAGACTATAATATCACCATCATACTTATCAAATTTTTTTGTCAGATCTTTACAAGCCTGCTCTTTATTTTCTTCAATATCTTTTAGTAAACCCTTAACAATTTCTGTAGTTTTAGTATCATCTGTTGATGAAGTTTTGGGTGATTTTTTTAAATAAGTTATAGCCATTGTTTCTTCTTAATTCTGAAGTCTTTATTTAAAGCATTAATGAAATAATTTCAATGATGAATTAATCTAAAGCAACTACAGCTGCAGCAATTGAAGCCACTCTAGCCTGTGCTTCATCAGATCTACTAGTTATTACAATTGGAACTTTACCACCTATAACAACACCAGCTGCACAAGCACCCATAAAATATATCATCATTTTAACTAAGCTGTTTCCAGTCTCAACATTTGGAACTAATAATACATCCGCATCACCAGCAACAATATCTTTTACACCTTTTATAGCTGCAGATTTTTTTGAAATACTATTATCAAATGCTAAAGGACCAAAAACATCAGCATTTAAATTATCTTCTTTCGCAAGTTTTGTAATTTCATTGGCATCAATTGAGCTTGGCACACTATCTAAAACTTCCTCAGTCGCAGAAAGAATGGCAACTTTTGGTCTTTCAATTCCTATACGGGTAGAAAAATCAATTACGTTTCTTAAGATATGCATTTTTGTTTTTACATTAGGTAAAACATTTAAAGCACCATCAGTAATTATAAGAGGGTTATCATCCTTTGTAGTAGTCATGTGCCATATATGACTTAGTCTAGTTTTTCCCAGTAAATTATATTCTCTTTTTAAAACTTCTTTCATCAAGACATCTGTGTGAATATGACCTTTAACAATAATCTTTACCTTATTTTCACTTGCAAGTTTTGCTGCTATTGCTGCTGTATTATTCTCTATAGGTTCATCAATTATTTCATAAGATGAGATATCCCAATTTAATTGTTCAGCACATTTTAAAATTTCATGTCTATTGCCAATAAATACAGGTGTTATTAAATTTTCACTAATAGCATCTTGGACAGAAAGCATAGGCAAGGGCAACCCTGCATTAACTATTGCAGCCTTAACTCCTTTTTTTTTATGAGCCACATCTAGCAAATTATTTGGACAAACAATTTCTTTATTTGAAAGCATAAGATATATTTAACTTGAATTTATAATAAGTATATACTGTAAATCAATAATGATTAAGCCTTTTAAAATAAATATTTCTGATAACGACCTCCAAGAAATTTATACCAAGGTTAAAAATTATCCATGGCATGAAATGCCTGACAACGGTGGTTGGGATTATGGAACCAATCTGGAATACATGAAAGAAATTTCAAGTTATTGGGTGAAAGATTTTGATTGGCGTAAACATGAAGCAGAAATAAATAAATTTTCGAACTTTAAAACAAATGTAGACAACATCGACATTCATTTTATTCATGAAAAAGGAAGTGGACCTAATCCCACACCTTTACTACTTATGCATGGATGGCCTGGATCAATAGTTGAATTTTTATACATTATAGAAAAACTTGCACATCCAGAAAAATTTGGTGGCAAAGAAGAAGATTCATTTGATGTAATTGCACCATCATTACCAGGGTTTGGTTTTTCTGGAAAACCTGCAAGACCAATAGGACCTAGAAAAATGGCAGATATTTTAAATAAGTTAATGGTAGAAAATCTTAATTGTAAAGATTATTTAGCTCAAGGTGGAGATTGGGGAGCGACAATTGCAAATTGGATTGGTTACGATCATTCAAAAAACTGTAAAGCAATACATATTAATTGTTTAACAATGCGTCATCCAGATGGTCCTCAATCTAAAGAAGAAGAACATTGGCAAAACAAGTTTGATAAAGATCAGATAATGCAAGATGGTTACAGAACACAACAAGCGACCAAACCACAAACATTAAGTTATAGTATGATGGATAGCCCAGTTGGAGTTGCTGCTTGGATAATTGAGAAAATGTACTCTTGGTCAGATTTAAAAGATAATAATATTGAAAGTGTTTATTCAAAGGATACTTTATTAGCAAATATTATGGTTTATGTAATTACAAAAACTTTTAATACAGCATCATGGATTTATTATGGAAGAAGAGAAGAGGGTGGGCGTTTTTTTCCTAAAAATTTTAAAAAGATAGAAATACCAACTGGCATTGCAGTATTTCCAGCAGAAATGTCAGCCTGGCCACCAAGATCTTACGTAGATAGAATTTTTAACGTTAAACAATGGACTGAAATGAAAAGTGGAGGTCACTTTGCTGCAATGGAGCAACCAGACTTATTAGTTAATGATATTTTTGAATTTGCTAGAATTGTTCGTTAATTAAAAATTTTTTCTTGGGTCTTTTATATTTTTAATTTTATTAAGCATACCTGTTAATTTTGCAGTAATAAAAACAACATATACAAAAACAAATCCTAACGCCATTGAGGACAGAATAGTATATATTACTGTCAGAATTTCTGCTTCGAACCAATTTTCAATATCTGTATTTGAATAATAAAGAATATTCCAAAATACAAAAAATACTACTTCATATATTATAATAATTTTAAAGACCGGACGCATAGTTCAAGAGTTATTATAGTGATTTTATCTTATTAAACTATTCAAATCTTTTAGTATATTTTTTGTAATTTTAATCTCTTTTTTTGCGTTATTCTTATATCTAGTGAATTTACTTTGCCCAGGATAAAGAATTTCTTTCACACCTTTTATTTTAGGTAATTTTTTTATCGTTTTAATATTATCTTTAATTCTTTTGTTAAAATTGTTTCCTACGAACAAGTTAGGTTTCATCACAAAAAATAGATGACCTATATTTTGAGGTCCACTAAAGTCTGTAAAAGGATCTTTGACACGACCAGCATGATTTCCTCCTGTAAAAACCCCACTTAAGATATCAACCATCCATGCTAAACCAGATCCTCTAAAACCTGCGATTGGTAATTGAACACCTTCTAAAGCTTTTTTTGGATCTGTTGTTGGTTTTCCAAATTTATCTAAAGCAACACCTTCAGGAATTTTTTTTCCTTCTCTTGCTGCAACTCTTATTTTTCCTCTATTAATCATTGATATAGAAGTATCTAAAATGAAAGGAATTTTTGAACCTGTTGGAGTTCCAAAGCAAATAGGATTAGTTCCAAATAAACTTTTTATAGCACCATGAGGAGCTACAGCAGGTGGAGCACTAGTAAAAATCATTGCCATTAAATTTTTTTTAACAGCTTGTTCTGCGTAATAACCAGATAAACCATAATGACCACTGTTTTTAACAGCTACTAAGCCTATCCCTGTTTTTTTTGCATTATTGATTGCAGTTTTAATTGCAATATCTGCTGCAACAAACCCAATACTATTATTTGCATCAACATGAGAAATTGATTGTGAAATTTTTTTTATTTTAATCTTAGGTTTTGGATTAATAGTTTTTTTTTGAATTCTATCACAGTACATTTTTAATCTAGACAAACCATGAGAAGGGGCACCAACCAATTCTGCGTTAATTAATGCGTTAGCACAAATTCCAGCATGTTTACTGCTTAATTTTTGAAGCTTAAATATATTTATGATTTTTTTTTTTAAAAGATCTTGCTTCACCCTAACCTTTGCCATGCCATGGAATTGTTTTGGTAATTATTTTTCTTAAAGCAATATCAAATAAAAGACCAAGCATCCCCATTACAAAAATAGTTATCCAAATAACCTCATATTGAAAATATTTTTTA
>Ga0114997_10003482_pt1 | contig 12352 bp, 10 predicted proteins | sample ArcticOcean_MG_C_2_FD_87045 | JGI IMG/M metagenome (GOLD analysis project Ga0114997, IMG submission 87045) | Marine microbial communities from western Arctic Ocean - ArcticOcean_MG_CB4_136 | ecosystem: Environmental > Aquatic > Marine > Oceanic | place: Arctic Ocean: Canada Basin | collected... | reverse complement strand
TAGTTTTTCTAAAATTATTGGCTATGAGCGACAAAGATAAAGTTATTATATTTGATACTACGATGCGAGATGGTGAGCAATCACCTGGTGCATCAATGAGTCTTGAAGAAAAGATTCAAATCTCAAGAATTTTTGATGAATTAGGAATTGATATTATTGAAGCTGGATTTCCAATTGCATCCCCAGGTGATTTTGAGGCTGTAACAGCAATAAGTAAAATTTTAAAAAATTCAATTCCATGTGGATTGTCTAGAGCTAGTAAAAAAGATATTGATGCTTGCCATGAGGCACTAAAAGCTGCACCAAGATTTAGAATTCATACATTTATTTCAACAAGCCCACTTCACATGAAGCATAAGTTGAATAAATCACCAGAGCAAGTTTTGGATGCAATCAAAGAGAGTGTTACTTACGCAAGAAATTTTACCGATGATGTTGAGTGGTCTTGTGAAGATGGAACTAGAACAGATATGGATTATATGTGCAAGTCAGTTGAGCTTGCAATTAATTGTGGTGCTAAAACAATTAACATTCCAGATACCGTAGGTTACACTATCCCATCTGAATATACAAAGATCATTACCACTTTAAAAAACAAGGTACCAAACATTGATAAAGCAATTATATCTGTTCATTGTCATAATGATTTAGGATTAGCTGTTGCTAATTCTTTAGCGGGTATATCTGCAGGAGCAAGACAAGTTGAGTGTACAATTAATGGAATAGGTGAACGAGCTGGTAATGCAGCTCTTGAAGAAATTGTAATGGCAATAAGAACAAGAAATGATTTAATGCCCTACACAACAGGAATTAAAACTGAATTAATAAGCAAGGCATCAAGAGTTGTATCTAATGCTACTTTCCCAGTACAGTTTAACAAAGCTATTGTTGGAAAAAATGCTTTTGCTCATGAAGCTGGCATTCACCAAGATGGAATGCTTAAAAATAGAGAAACTTATGAAATAATGACGCCAGAAAGTGTTGGTGTTAAAAAAACTTCTTTAGTTATGGGAAAACATTCAGGAAGACATGCGTTTAAAGAAAAATTAAATGATCTTGGATATGTAGATGTTACAGATGATGTTATCCAAACTGCATTTGGAAAATTTAAAATTTTAGCAGATAAAAAAAAACACGTTTACGATGATGATATTGCTGCATTAGTTGATGACAGCATGATTTTAGAAAAATATGTTATCAATTTGAAATCATTAAAAGTTTTTGCAGGAACTGGAGAGCCACAAAAAGCAGAAATGACTCTTGATGTTTATGGTGAAGTTAAAACAACTTCTGAAACAGGAGATGGTCCCGTAGATGCAATTTTTAAATGTATAAAAGTTTTATATCCACATGATGTTAAATTACAACTATATCAGGTTCATGCAGTTACAGAAGGAACTGACGCTCAAGCAACTGTAAGTGTTAGAATTGAAGAAGAGGGAAAAACTACAGTAGGACAAGCAGCTGACACAGACACATTAGTGGCGTCAGCTAATGCTTATTTAAGTGCTTTAAATAAGATGATAATTAAAAGAAAAAAAACTGCTCCAATAGAGCACGAAACTCAGAAAGTGAAGGGCATATAGAATGGGAAATTGGTTTAAAAATTTAACAAATATTTGGAGCCAGGACATGGCAATTGATTTAGGTACAGCTAATACTCTTGTTGTATTAAAAGGACAAGGTGTTGTTTTAAATGAACCCTCAGTCGTAGCAATAGTAGAAAACAATGGAAAAAAAACAGTTTTAGCTGTTGGAGATGAGGCCAAAACAATGCTTGGTAGAACACCAGGAAATATTAGCGCTATCAGACCTTTAAGGGATGGTGTTATAGCAGATTTCATTGTGACAGAGGAAATGATTAAACATTTTATAAAAAAAGTTCATAAGAATAGTACTTTCGCAAATCCTAGAATTTTAGTTTGTGTCCCAACTGGATCAACTCCAGTTGAAAGAAAAGCAATTCAAGATAGTGCACTTGCAGCAGGAGCGAGAAGAGTTCAGCTAATTGAAGAACCTATTGCAGCAGCAATTGGGGCAGGTCTTCCTATTTCAGAGGCAACGGGATCTATGGTCGTTGATATTGGTGGTGGTACTACAGAGATAGCGGTTATGTCTTTGGGTGGTCTAGTATATTCTAAATCATTAAGAGTTGCAGGAGATGCAATGGATACAGCCATGATTAATTATATGCGAAGAGAATACAACCTTATGATTGGTGACAGTACAGCAGAAAAAATTAAAAAAGAAATTGGTACAGCCATTCCAACAAGTGGTAATACTTACGCTGTAAAAGGAAGAGATTTAAGATCAGGCACCCCAAAAGAAGTAAACATTACTGAAGAAGATACAGCAGAAGCATTAAATGGTATTTTAAAAGAAATGGTAAATGGTATTAAAGATGCATTGGAACACACTCCGCCAGAACTATCTGCTGATTTAGTAGATATGGGACTAACATTAACTGGTGGTGGAGCATTACTAAAAAATATTGATAAAAGGTTTTCCAAAGAAACTGGATTGCCAGTACATATTGCAGATGATCCATTAGCTTGTGTTGCAATTGGAACGGGGAAAGCACTAGAGCAAGAAGAAACATTCTCTACTATGCTGTCTGAATATTAAAAATAATGGAAAAAAGTAGAGATGATTTTGTAATTGCTATAAGATCTGCTTTTTTAAAAAAAGGTGCCCAACAAAGGTTTTCATTATTAGGATTAATATTTTTTTCAATAATATTTTTAGTTTTAGGAAGCTTTAATTTTAAAGTTGTTGATTACGTAAAAATTATAATAAAAGAAACAGTATATAGGTCATCTTTTATAATTTCTGGACCAGAAAACCTATTAAAAAAAAATTATTCATACTTAAAAAGTCACCTCACACTATATAGCCAAAACTTAAAGAATATAACCGACTTAAAAAATTTTAGATCAAAAGATTTAACAAATAAAATTCTTATACTTGAAAATAATAGGTATAAAAAATTGATTGATGATTTTTTCATTAAAGACAATGAAATATATGCTAAAGTATTAATTGATAAACAAAGTCCATTTTTAAAGTCAATCATATTAAACAAAGGTAGCAGGAATAATATTAAACTAGGAATGATAGTGCTTGATGGCATTTATCTAGTTGGAAAAGTAGTGGAGGTAAATTATTTAACGTCTAGAGTGTTACTCCTTCCTGATATTAATTCTAAAATTCCAGTATCATTACAGCCAGGAGATGAGCAAGCAATAATGTCTGGTAATGGTAATGAAAATGGAGTTTTGCAATATATGAAAAATAGTGATTTAAAAAGGAATATCGATGACTTGACAATTTTGACATCAGGTGCCGGGGGATTATTTATAAGTGGAATTCCTATAGGTAAGATTTCAAAAAAATCATCGAATAACAATCAAGCAATAATTGATTTTTATATAAATTTTTCTCAATTAAAATATGTAAAAGTTATAAATTTTATAAAACAAAAAGGTATTTTAGATCTATCATCTAAAGAAGGGTTGCAGGAGATGGATAATCAAATTGAAGAAGAAAAACAGCAAATAGAAACTGTAAGAATATTAAAAGAACAAAAAAAAATTTCTGAGGAGGTAAGAGTTAGAATTCAGGAGGAGAATGGCATTTTAAAACATAGAGCCATTAAACTAGAAAATGAACTCCGTGGATTAAAAGAAAACTTAAAAAAAGTAGAATTGAAAAATGAAGAAATTAGATTGATTGAATTTAAGACTTTATATGAAAAAAAGTGTAAAAAAACTTTTTATAATAAACTCTATAAAGTTGGCACCCCTGAATATAAAAATTGTATTTTAAATAAAGGTAAAATAAATTAAATGAGAGATATTGATAATGCTAATCTAAAAGCACGATTACACAAATTTCTGCCAATTATTTTACTTTTCTTTTCTGTATTGAATGAATTTGATTTTAATAATTTAGGACTAAAATATTTTTCATTTAATTTTTCTTATATTTTAATTTTTTATTACAGTCTAAAAAGAAATGAAAGCCTAAGTCTTGTTTCAATTTTTATAGCTGGCTTATTCAATGATGTTGTTAGTGGATTGCCGATGGGTACAAGCAGTTTGATTTACTTATTGTTATGCGGTGCAGCAGCCTACCTACGAAATATTACTTTATCTCCAAGTTTATTCAAAGATTGGATTTTTTTCCTTGTGACAATTTTATGTTTAAATTCTTTATCTTTTATAATTTTGAACTTTTTCTTTAATTTTGAAATTGTTTATTTTGATGAAATTATAAATGTAATATTTACTGTTTTATTTTATCTTATTTTTTCTTACTTTTTCAAATTTATAGAAAGATTTTTATTAGGCAATTATTATGCAAGGTGACAGCTTTATTGGAACAAAAATTCAAACTATTAATAGAAGGATGTTTATTATTGGTTCTGCAAAACTTGTTGTCTTTACTGGAATAATTATAAGATTATTTTCATTGCAAATTACAGAAACAAACAAATATTTAACACTCTCAGATAAAAATAGATTGAGAGAGTGGAGATTACCTCCTGTAAGAGGTCAATTTTTAGACTATTTTGGCAATGTTATTGCTGGAAATTTAATAGTTTATCAGCTTCATTTGATTCCTGAGCAGGTAGAAGATTTTAAATATTTAATGCTAAGATTAAAAACTATTTTAAATCTTACTAGTAGTGAATTTCAAAAAATCTTAAAACAAAAAAAAAAACAAAAGTCGTGGGAAACATTAATTGTTTCTGAAAATTTAACTTGGGAACAGTTTACTAAAGTTAACTACTTTTTACATGATCTTACTGGAGCGAAACCAGTTTTATCTGTTTCTCGTAATTACCCATTTAAAGATAATTATACTCATGTTCTTGGATATGTAAGTGAGGCAAGTGTAGATGATTTATTAAACAATGAAGTAATTAAAAAAAGCCATGTACCTGGATTAAAAGTAGGAAAGACAGGACTAGAAAAATCGTTTGAGAATGATTTAATTGGGACAAATAGTGTGAAAAGATATGAAGTTAATGCTTATGGAAAAAGGATTAACCAAATTGACCACGTGGAGGGCTCAAAAGGAAAAACAATTAGACTTACTATAGACACAGAAATTCAAAAATTTTGTAATGAGTTATTAGGAGATTCGGCTGGCTCAATAACGGTGATGGATATCTATACAGGCGAAATAATTGCGATGCAATCATCACCTACTTTTGATCCAAATTTATTTGTATTTGGTATAAGTCAAGATGATTGGCAATTGATTAGAAACAATCCATTAAAACCACTTTTAAATAAAACGTTATCAGGCCTATATTCTCCTGGATCGACAATAAAACCAATTGTGGCACTTTCAGCATTAGAAAACCATGTTGTTACCCCTAACTTTAAAGTGAATTGTACTGGAAAAACTGAAATGTATGGTGAAACTTATCATTGTTGGAAAAAAAAAGGGCACGGCGTAGTAGACTTGAAAGGTGCAATGAAACAGTCATGTGATACTTATTTTTACGAAATAGCAAGAAAACTTGGAGTTGATCGCTTAAAAGAAACAGCTAACAAATTTGGTCTTGGAGAAAAAGTACTAGATCCAACTTTTAGAAATGAAAAAAAAGGTTTGATACCTGATACGAAATGGAAAAAAGACACCTTGGGAAAAGGGTGGGTTATAGGAGAAACATTGATTACAGGAATTGGACAAGGATATATGCAAACAACACCATTACAATTATGTTTAATGACTGCTCAAATAGCAAATGGTGGATATAAAATCTATCCAAAAATAACTGTTAACAAAGAACAAGAAACGCTAGATGAGATTAAATTTAAAATTAAAGAAAATTATGACTCTGCAAAAGAAGCAAAAGATGGCATCACAGAGGCTGGGAAACAATTGATAGGCTTTATTACAGAAAAAAAATATGAAACTCTTTATAGAAATCCTGAAAATGTAAAACTTATTCAAGAAGTTATGTTTGCATCAACAAATGAGGTGCGGGGAACATCTTATTCGTCAAGAATTGAAAACCCGAAATATCAATTTGCTGGAAAAACTGGAACATCTCAAGTTAAGAGAATTACTGAAAAGCAAAGAGAACTAGAATTAAAAACAATAGATATCCCTTATAACGAGAGAGATCATGCTTTATATGTGGCTTTCGGACCATACAAAGAACCAAGATATTCATTAAGTATAATCATAGAGCATGGTGGATCTGGTAGTTCAACAGCAGCGCCGATCGCAAAAAAACTTTTTAAGTTAATTATAGATAGACATAAACTTAGAGAGAAAGTTAGAAATAAACAATCGGTATAAACATAGATGCAATACACAACATTTAGTGGACAAACAACATTTTCACAGAAGCTGAAAAACTTTGATTTTATTTTGTTATTTTGTATTTTATTACTTGGTTTAATAAGTGCTTTTTCAATGTACTCAACTGATGGTGGAGAAATTTTATTTCACACCAAAAGTCATATATCTAAATTTTTAATTTTTTTTGTAATGATGATCTTTTTATCTTTTTTTAATATAAAATTTTGGCATCACTTTGCTTACTTATTTTATATTATTATTTTAATATTTTTAATTTGGGCCTCTTTATATGGAGTTAAAGCATCAGGATCACGAAGATGGATAAATCTATATTTTATTAATTTACAGCCTTCGGAATTAATGAAAGTTGCAATAATAGTCTGCTTGGCAAAATATTATCACCGGCTGCAACTAAATCAAATTAACAATATTCAAAGTTTATTTTTTGCTCTAGTAATTCTAATTATGCCAATTATGCTGGTATTATCACAACCTGATTTAGGAACATCAATTTTAATAGGATTAAGTGGCGTAGTTGTTATATGGCTTGCAGGGTTAAATATTAAATATTTTGTATATTCCTTTATAACTTTATTAGTTTCATTGCCATTTGTTATTTCATTTTTGAAACCATATCAAAAATTAAGAATTTTAACTTTTCTTAATCCTGATAGAGACCCACTGGGAGCGGGATATCAAATTATTCAATCAAAAATAGCAGTGGGATCGGGGGGGTTAACTGGAAAAGGTTTTTTAAAAGGAACTCAAAGTTACTTAGAGTTTTTACCAGAAAAACATACTGATTTTATTTTTACTTTATTTGCTGAAGAGCATGGTTTTTTAGGCTCATTAGGTCTATTACTAATTTATATAATTATTATTTACAGAGTGTTAAAAATTGGTGCAGTCTCAAGAAGTTTTTTTGCCAAACTTTATTGTTACGGTTATGGCTCTGCAATATTTTTTTATGTCACAGTAAATATGTCTATGGTTTTAGGTTTGCTACCTATAGTTGGTTCTCCATTACCCATCATGTCCTATGGGGGTTCTTCAATGCTAGCAACAATGATTGGATTCGCAATTGTTCTAAGTGCAAATATTAACCAAAAACAATTAATAGCTTAATTATTTCCATGTTGAATTTGTCACAAGAAAATTTAAATTTAATAATTATATAAGATATTATGGAAAAAAAATTAAAAGTTGGCATAGTTGGTGCTGGTATTCAGGGTATCTCCAATGCATTATTTTTACAAAAAAAAGGTTTTAACGTTACAATTTTTGATAGAGATGAACCAGGTAGCCCTGCTGCATCATATGGTAATGCTGGTCATTTTTCTCCATATGCATCTGTACCAATAAATAGACCTGATATTTTAACAGATATTCCAGCTATGCTTTTAAGCTCAACTGGCCCACTCGCTCTTAAATGGAATTATGTTCCAAAAATGATTCCATGGTTTTTACAATTTTTAAGAAACTGCTCCACAAAAAAAATGATGCACACAGCTAAAAATATGCATCAACTTTTAGATTTAGCGTTACCCGCTTACGATGAATTATTTGATGAGATTGACCTTGGTGGATTAGTTGAAAAAAAAGGTATTTTATATATTTGGAATGATCAAAGTTTAAAAAGTAGAGAACTTGAAATTAAGGTTAGAAATGAACTTGGTGTCGATCAAGAAGTATTAACCACGAAAGAAATTCATGATCTAGAGCCAAATATAAAACCTATTTACCATGGAGGTGTTTATTATCAGTATGGAAGACATGCAAGAAACCCCAAAAAAATTCTTTTAAAATTATTTGATCTTTTTTTAAAAAAAGGTGGCAAGTTTTTAAAGCTAAATATTAAAGACATAACTTTTGATGAAGAAAAACCAATTATAAAGTCTGAAACTCAAAGTTTTATTTTTGATAAGATTGTTATTGCTTGTGGTTCATTTTCTAAAAAATTAACAGATAATTTAGATGAAAAAATACCTCTTGATACCGAAAGAGGTTATCATATTCATTTTAAAGATTGTGATCATCTTTTAAGCAGACCTGTAATTTTTCAAAATAGAGGATTTGGTATTACGCCAATGGAACAAGGGCTTAGAGTTGTAGGTACTGTTGAGTTTGGTGGATTGGACAATCCCCTGTCAAAATCTAGAGTTAAAAACTTAATTAATAATGCAAAGTATATGCTGGATAATTTACCAGAACATGAAGATGAATGGCTAGGTTTTAGACCAACATTACCAGATTATTTGCCGGTAATAGGACCATCAAAAAAATATAAAAATGTTTTTTACTGCTTTGGTCATCATCATTTAGGATGGACTTTAGGACCAATTTCAGGGAAAATAATCTCAAGTATGGTCGCAGAAGAAAATACAAATTTAAATTTAAAACCTTATAGCTCTCAAAGATTTAATTAAGTGAGTCAAAATCTTAGGGCCTATATAATGTTGGTTCTTGCAACATTATTTTGGTCTGGAAACTTTATTGTAGGAAAAATTGCATTTGTAGATAACCTTCCACCTTTTAGCTTAACATTTTTTAGGTGGCTTCTTGTATGGATAATTTTAATACCATTTACATATAAAGAATTATTTAAGCTTAAAAAGATAATTTTTCAAAATGTATTTTTATTATTTTTTCTTGGATTAACTAGTGTGGGTTTATTTAATTCATTTATTTATAACGCCTTAAACTTTACTCAAGTAATTAATGCTTCCTTATTTAATGCAGTTATACCGGCAGCAATAATACTATTGTGCTTCATATTTAAGTTAGACAAAACTAATAAATATCAGCTTCTAGGCTTAGTGATTACTTTACTTGGCATTTTATCAATAATTACCAAGCTTGATTTAAATATTTTATTAACTTTAAATTTTAATAAAGGCGATCTTTTAATGATAGGAGCTGTTATTACATGGGGAGTTTATTCAGCATTCTTAAAAAAAATAAAATTTGAAGTCTCTCTATTAACTCTAGTGCATATATTATGCACATTTGGTTTAATAACTTTGATACCACAATTTCTATATGAATTGTTACAAGGGCAAACAGTCACAATGAATAGTAATTTTATTTATTCTCTTTTATATCTTGCATTGTTTCCAAGTATAGGCTCATATTATTGTTGGGCAGGTGCCGTTTCTATTATTGGTGCTAATAGATCGGGAATTTTTTTATCATTAATACCTTTATTCAGTACAATTATGGCTATTTTCTTTTTTAATGAAAAATTTCAATATTATCATTTTATTGGTTCAGTATTAACTCTATTTGGGTTATTTCTATCTAGCAAAAAATAAATTAACCTTTTAATTAAAAAATTAATAATGCTTAAAGTTGCAATATTAGACGATTATCAAAATGTTTCTCATGAGTTTGTTGATCTAAAAAAGTTATTTGGAAAATATGAATTTAAAATATTTAGTGAACCTTTTGTAGACGAAGCAGACACGATAGAACAATTATCTGATTTTGAAGCATTATTAATAATGAGAGAGAGAACACCTATTACAAAAAAATTAATCGACAACCTTAATGATCTTAAATATATTATAACAAGTGGCACAAGAAATAAAGCTATAGACCTAGCAGCTGCTAAAAAAAGAAAAATTATAGTAAGTGGAACAGAGATTGGTTTTGCAGGTACATCTGAGTTAACATGGGGTTTAATTTTAGGTTTAGCCAGGAACTTTAAAGAAGAAATTGACAATATGTATCAAGGCTACTGGCAGTCAACTATTGGCCTTGAACTTAAAGGAAAAACTTTAGGTTTAGTAGGCCTTGGAAGAGTTGGCTCTCAAGTTGCAAAAATTGGAAAAGCTTTTGGCATGCAAATTATGGCATGGAGTGAAAATTTAAATTTAGACACATGTAAAGAATTAGATGTACTACCTTGCGGCAAAGAAGATTTACTTCAAAATTCTGATTTTTTATCTATTCATGTTCAGGGTGGTGAAAGATATAAAGGTTTAATAAAATTAAAAGAGTTAGACATGATGAAGAAAACTGCTTTTTTAATTAACACCTCTAGAGGAAATATTATCAATGAAGATGATTTAATCATTGCATTATCAACCAATGTTATTGCTGGTGCCGGCTTAGACGTTTATGAAAAAGAACCTTTACCAGAAGGTAATAAATTAAGATTTTTACCAAATGCATTATTAATGCCTCATGTCGGCTATGTAACTGCAGAGAATTATACCATGTTTTATACGCAGATGATCGAAGGTCTTGAGGCATGCATTGCTGGTAAACCACTAAGGGTTATAGAGTAAATATTTTGTGAAAAATTCAAAATCTAAATTTCTTAGTTTTGTGAAAAAATATCCTTTATTTAAAAATTTTTATTATTTTTATAATATTTATATTAGAAACTATAAGTTTTTGAATAATGGGTCTCAATTTGGAGAAGAAAAATTTATTATAAATTTTTTTGATAAAAAATATAAAGGTAAATTCGTAGATATTGGATGCTTTCATCCCACAAGACACAACAACACATACGCTATGTATAAGCAAGGTTGGCATGGTTTAAATATAGATTTAAATCCTTTATCAATAGAGTTATTCAATTTTGCGAGAACTAAGGATATAAATGTAAATGCAGCAATATCTGACAATGAGGAAATAAAGAAGCTATATTTTGTGGATGAATTAAACACACAGAATACTTTAGAAATTAACCATCTTTCATTTTTAAAAAATCACCACAACATTAAAGAAGAAGAAATATCTCAACAGGAAATAAAGACAAAAAGATTAGACAAAATACTAGATAAATATAATTTTAATGATATTGATTTTATGAATATTGATGTAGAAGGACATGAATTACACGTTCTTAGTTCAATTAATTTTTTTAAATACAGAGTAAAGTTTATTTGTATTGAAATGATAGGTCATAATGATCAAGCAAAACAAATTAATGAAAAATTATCTAATATATTAAATAAAAATGATTATATTTTAGAAAAGCAAATAGGGTTTAATTATATATTTAAAAAAAATGAAAAATTGGATATGACAAAAAAAATTAATAAAAACTTAACAGCTGAACAAAAGTTAATTTTATTTGAAGATGGCACTGAAATGCCCGGTTCTAGTGACCTAAATAGTGAGAAAAGAGAAGGTAGTTATCACTGTGCTAATTGTGGTGAAAAGTTATTTGATTCAAATACCAAGTATGAAAGTGGTTCAGGCTGGCCATCATTTTATGATTCTTTACCTAATGCTTTTGAAACTAAAACTGACACTCTATTAGGTTATGAAAGAGTAGAATATCATTGTAAAAAATGTGGTGGACATCACGGGCATATTTTTGAAGATGGACCAAACCCAACAGGTAAAAGGTACTGTAATAACGGTGTTTGCTTAACTTTTAAGCCTGAAGAATAAATTTGTTAGTTTAATAAAGTAAAATTACATAATGTTAATCAAGTATATAAGTTTTTTAATTGGTATTATTTGGTCTTATTCAATAATAAAAACACAATCAATATTTAGCAAAAAAGCTGGAATTATATTTAAAATTTTTATTACAAAAGTTTCTTGGTTTACTTTAATTGCAGCTTGTTATTTTGGTTACAGGAACTTTACAATTAAATCTACGATTATTGGTATTATAATTGGAGTTTTAATTGTCAATGTTGGTATTTATTTTTTAAAAAAATATATAAAGCAAAAGTTTAATGAAAAACAAATAACAATTTTCAAGAGTTTTTTTGAATATACTTTAATTTTTTTAGTAATCTACTTTATTTTATTTTAAAAGATCTTGTAATTTATTTTCTTTTTCTAAAGCTCTTGCTTCATCATAGCCACCAATGTGTTGATCATCAAAAAATATTTGAGGTATAGTTCTTTTACCATTAGCTTTTGTAATCATTTCATCCATTGCGCCATCAACTGTTGCAATATTAATTTCTTTATATTCAACTTTGTTTCTTGTTAATAATTTTTTTGCTGCATCACAAAAATTACAAAGTGGGCCTGTATAAATAGTTACTGATTTCATATC
>Ga0114997_10003473_pt1 | contig 12372 bp, 13 predicted proteins | sample ArcticOcean_MG_C_2_FD_87045 | JGI IMG/M metagenome (GOLD analysis project Ga0114997, IMG submission 87045) | Marine microbial communities from western Arctic Ocean - ArcticOcean_MG_CB4_136 | ecosystem: Environmental > Aquatic > Marine > Oceanic | place: Arctic Ocean: Canada Basin | collected... | reverse complement strand
TTCCTATAGAGCCGTGGTAGACCACCACGTTGATAGGCTGGATGTGGAAGCGCAGTAATGCGTGTAGCTGACCAGTACTAATAGCTCAATTGGCTTGATTTATGCACTGAAAAAAATTTTAAAGTTATTGATATTATTGATTTAAACCCCAGCCTTTAAAGCTGGGGTTTTTTTTTAGAATCAATTAATTAATAAAAAAATAAAAGATGTTGAAAAAATATCAATCAAATTAAATACACTTACTGCTAAAGATAAAGTTAATTAATTTTATTAATTATTGATCAGTAAAAATATAGCAGAAAATAATGCTAGAATTTCAATTGTTCTTTGAAAAAAAATTTCACTAATTTTTTTTACTAAAATATTTCCTAAAAATAAAGCACTGATAACTATTGATATAATTTGAAAAAAATGATCTAAAAATATTTCTTTTTCAAAAATAATAATGAATATTAAATATTGTGCCAAAACAAGAATCAAATAGTAAAATGTAATACTATATCTAGATTGATTTTTTTTATCTTTATTTAGTGATGTAAAAAAAATAGTCAATAATGTTCCACCTGAATTTGTTAGACCTTGAACAATACCAATAAAAATGATAACAAATTTTTTTAAATATAAAGGCAAAAAGTTTATTTTTTTTTTAAATTTCCAATTTATGATTAATGATAAAAATATAACAAATGAAACTAACACTTCAAAATTTATAAATTGATGAAGAGCTTTAGTTAAAATAAGACCAATACTTATGCCAGGCAAAAAAATGAAAACAAAAGTTCGCTTAATATTTTGATCTAAATTAATTTTTAAATTTTTTTTATTATATTTTAGATAAATATAATTAAGTAAACTAGTTAAAATTGATATAGGCAATAACATATTCATTATTTCTATAATTCCATAATTAAAGATTAATAATAAAGGAGTACCCAATACAAGAACACCAACGCCAATTATCGTTTGTATTGTTACAAGTATAAAAATTAATGAGTAAAAAAAAAGAATTTCCATGAAATTAAATAATCAACTTAAGCCCCATTAGATTTATACTTTTTTTTTAAATTATTTAATCTAACCAAGTTAATATAATAAGAATTGTTATTAGATAACTGATGAGCTAAGGACTTCTCAAATGATCGATTAAAAATCCCATTTTTTTTTGTTAAACTAAAAGTTTTTTTCCAAAAATATTTTTTATCAAAATTCATTGCAATATTAGTTTCAAAAGTTATTGGTATAGGCTCCAAGGACACATATTTAAATAGATAATTAAAGGCAAAACATTTTTTTATAATTGCACTATCTAATTTTTTTATTTTATGTATTTTTTTTAAAATATTAAAATATTCAGTTTTACTTTTGGGCTCTATATTAAATCCAAAACCAGAGTATGTGGACTCACCACAAATTATAGTAGGTATAGATTTTAATGGGTATTCATAACCAGCCGATCCATGAGAGCTAATTGCAACAGAAATGAATTTATAAAAATTTTCGACATTGTAATTATTTGGGAATAAAGTTATATTTTTTTGACCTTTAGCTAATTTTTCATAAACATTTGCCGTTTTGACTTTATTATTATAAATATTTTCACTAGGGTGTGACTTGATAATCCAATTTATATTTTTTATTTTTTTAATTCTTTCTATAGTTTCTTCCAGCCAAATAAGATCATTATTAAACAAATTCCATGAATTGTTCATATTTCCATCAGACAATTCATGAGCTAAAATTAGCACAATAGGCTTTTTGTAGTTAAAATTGAAATATTCGCAAACATCTTTTTTGGATTGAAACAATTTTAACTTATTACCTTTTTTTATTTGTTGGAATATTTCTTTGCCAATATTTAATTTAAAAAATTTCTTACTATCAGATTCTAATAAATTATTTTTTTTTAGTTTTTTATAAATAAAATTAAATATTTCTTTAGAAGGTCTATTTCTATTTTCCTTAAAGTTATTTTTCTTTTTAGAAAATATTTTTAATCCTATTTTAGCTATTTCACCTCTTCTAGAAATCATTTTGTGATTAAATTTAATTGCATTTGACATACATAAACTAAGTGGAAAATATTGAGTTTCTGATTGAATTAAATATGTATTTTTATATTTTTGAAATATTTTTTTAAACTGATTATTGTAAATTAAAGCTTGGGATAAATAGAAGTAAAAATCGATTACAATTTTATTTATTCCTGGATTCTTTTTAAATCTTAAATATTGATCGTATGTTGCTCTTCCAATTTCAATATTTTCAAATTTTAGTTTAATTAAAGACTCAATACTTTTGACTTTATTTAATAATTTAAAAGCAATCATTAAATTAAAAAATCTTAATAAAATGTTTCCTTGGTTTATATAAATAATTTCATTTATACCAAAACTATTAAAAATTTTCTTAGATTTAATATCGCCTTTACGTAAAATTCCACAACAATCTTGTTTCAATATCTTACTCACAGTGCTTGCAATAATACAATTTTGTATAGTATAAATTGGATGATTTACAAAACTTTCAACAAAAATCTTTTTTCGAGAATTATTTTTTTTATTAGAGTAACAATAAATTTTTTTATTGTGATTAATAAAATTATTAATATCATTAATTCTAAATGTGTTAAATTTTTTATTAATAAAAATTTTTTCTAAAAACAAATATAAGACATTAAATTCATGAAAATATACAAGAAAATTTATAATTTTAGTTCGAAGTATTTTTATTTCTTCAATTAAAAATTTTAAAAATAAAAAAATTATTTTTTTTACAATCATGATAGTTTTGTTATGAATATATACGATATTTTGTAATTAAAATTGTACTCATTAATTAAATATTTACAAGATCTCAAATTTAGTTATATTGTTCAATAATTGAACAAAAAAATTACATCACCATCTAATAGTAAAAAAATGCCCTGTAAAGTTGTTTGGTTCACAGGGCTGTCTGGTTCTGGTAAAACCACATTATCCGAAGCTTTCAGTACTGAATTAAAAAAAATAGATTATAAAATTAAGAAAGTAGATGGAGATATATTTAGAAAACAAAAAAAAAATTTAAAGAAATTTACAAAAAAAAATATTATAGAAAATAATAAATCAATAATTAATTATATTGATGAGATCAAACATGATTACGAATATATAATTGTATCTGTTATTTCACCATTATTGAAAACAAGACTAGAAGCAAAAAAGAAATTTGGCAAAAATTATTTTGAAGTTTATGTAAAGTGTAGTATTAAAACTTTAATTAAAAGAGATACTAAGGGGCTTTATAAATTAGCTATTCAAAAAAAAATAAAAAATTTAATAGGCTATAACTCTAAAATAGTTTATGAAAAATCTAAATATAAAAAAATAATTATCGATACTGAAAAAAATAATATAAAAAAATGTATAAACATCATTTCAAAAAAAACTGTTAAAAACTTATGATGAAAAAGTTTGATTGGAAAAAAAGATCTGCAGTTTATATAGGTAGATTTCAACCTTTCCATGAGGGTCACAAAAAAATTTTTTTAAATTCTTTAAAAAAGAATTTACAAGTTACTATTCTTGTCATGGACAGTTTTAATATTAACAAAAAAAATCCCTTTAAATTTAATTATGTAAAAAAAATAATAAATAAGAGTCTAAAAAATTATAAAGATCAATATATAATAGTTAAAATTCCTGTAGTTTCAGAAGTTGTCTATGGGAGAAAAGTTGGTTACAAAATAAGAAATATAAGATTGTCTAAAAGTGTTGAAAATATATCTGCAACAAAAATAAGAAAGCGTTTGTCTAAAAATGAAAAACAAAATTAAGATAATTTGTACAATAGGCCCCACGTCATTTAAAAAAAATGTTCTAAAACAATTAAAGAAAAAAAATATTGATATATTTAGGATTAATCTTTCACATACTAATAAGGATCAAATTAAATCAAAAATACTTTATCTCAAAAATAATAATATTAAAAACATCTGTATAGACTCCGAAGGTGCACAAATTCGAACAACATTATGTGAAAAAAAATATTTTTTACAAGAAAAAAAATTAATAAAAGTTTTTAATGATAATAGATTTAGCAATAACAAAAGTATTTCTATGTATCCAAGTTTTAACATTTTATCGATAAAAAAAAATACTAAAATATTTATTGGATTTAATGATTTAACTCTTCAAGTTATAAAAATTAACAAAAAAGATAATTCTTTAACTTGTAAAATTATTAAAAGTGGTTTTTTAGAATCCAAAAAAGGTGTTCATATAACCTCAAATATTAAGTTACCAGCACTAACCGAAAAAGATATTTATGCTTTTAAACTTGCAAAAAAATACAATATTAAATATTTTGCAATTTCTTTCGTTAACAGTCACAAAGACATAGAAGAAGTAAAAAAAATTGTTGGAAATAAAGCTTTTATAATCTCAAAAATAGAAACAAAAAACTCATTATCAAATTTAAAAAATATTTCAAAAGCTTCTAATGCATTACTTATAGATAGGGGTGATTTATCAAGGTACATACCAATAGAACAAATTCCCATTGTGCAAGAGCAGGTAATAAAATTTAATAATAAAATTAACAAACCAACCTATGTTGCTACAAATTTATTAGAAACAATGATTAATGAAACTTTACCCACGAGAGCTGAAAGTCACGATATATACTCAACACTTAAACAGGGCGCAAAGGGTCTAGTGTTAGCCGCTGAGACAGCTATTGGAAAAGACCCGGTTGCTTGTGTTAATTTTTTAGAAAAAAGTATTAATAGTTTTTTCAAAAAAAGGATAAACTTTATTGGTAAATGAGTAAAATTCAATATTTCCCCTTAAATAGACTTGCTAAAAATATTGTGTTAATTGATGGAATCTCAAGAACTGGAAAATTGTTATTAGGAAGTTTAGTTTCATCATTTGACAAAATGGAACATTTAGAATTTGGAGAAAATTTTGAATATATAGTTCCTGCCATAAGATTAAAAAAATTAGAACATAATTTTGGGAATGCTTATTTAAATAATTATTTAAATATGCTCATATATAACAAGTACATATCAAGGAATGTAAATTTTAGACCGAATGACAGAACAGGCATTGATAGGAGTAAGAATCCGCAAGTATATTATGATAGATTGAAGGCAGAAGAAGGAGATAAAATAATCAAATTAATAAAAACACAAAAACATTTTTTACCAATAGTCACACACGACATTGCTATAAACTTAGACATTTTGATAAAAATGAAAATGAACTTTAAGATTATCGAAATTATAAGAAATCCTGTGGATACAGTTTATTCTTGGTATAAAAGGGGATTGGGAGATAGATATGGTAACGATCCAAGAATTTTTACTTTATTGGTAAAAAAAAATCAAAAGATATATCCATGGTATAATGCTTTAAGTGGTTACAAAAAAAATAAATATAATAGCTGTGAAAAATGTGTAGAGCATGTTGTTAATTTAAATAAACACGCAATACGTAATTTAAAAAACAAATCTTTAAATAAAAATATTCTAATTACTACTTATGAAGAATTAACCAATGATCCTTTAAAAGAGTTAAAAAAAATTTCTAATTTTTTAGGAACTAAAACTAATAAAAAAACTTTAGAATTTATTAAGCAAGAAAAACTATCTTTGAAAAAAACTATTTTTGAACCCAGGGTAAAATTTATTAAAAAAATTAATTTAATAAAAAAACTTTGCTCTAAAAAATTTTTTACTGAACTTATGAAATTAAATAAAGAATATCAAAATAATTTATATAAATTGAAATTAGATAAATAGAACAAAAGAATATTGTGCTTTTTAAAATAATCATATTAAGTCTAATTATGTTCAATTATTGAACAATAATGCTATAATTCAATAGTTGTAATTAACAATTATTTATGTAGATTGTTCAATTATTGAACATTTGGAATTATGGTAAAAAATCAAGATCAGTTTGAAGTATTACGAAAAATTTACAAAAGTGAAAAAACAACTCAAAGGAGTCTTTCATCTCAATTAGGATTTAGTTTGGGTAAGTTTAATTACTGTTTACAAAAACTTAAAGAACACGGTTTAATTAGGGTAAAAAGATTTAAAAATAGTAAAAATAAACTTAATTATATGTATGTACTCACTCCCAGAGGAATGAGAGCTAGAACTAAATTAACAATAAATTATATGAATCAGAAAATGAAAGAATATGATGAATTAAAGAAGGAGTTAAGTGCAAAAGACAAATTAAAATAGGTTTTAATTTTTATTTATAATGAAAATATTAGTTACAGGCAGTTCAGGCTTTATAGGTTCTCATTTAACGGAATACTTGGTTAAAAAAGGATATAAGGTCTTAGCTTTTGATAGATATAATAGCAACAACCATTATGGATGGTTAGAGAAGAGTAAGTATAAAAAAAAGATTGAATTCATTCTAGGGGATATTAGGGATTATGACTCTGTAAATAAAGCTATGAGAGGATGCGAATGTGTAATGCATCTAGCAGCACTGATTGGAATACCATACTCTTATGTTTCACCAACAGCTTATGTTAAAACTAATGTTGAAGGTACTTTGAATATACTCGAGTCAGCTAAAAATCTAAAATTAAAGCAGGTAATTGTCACATCAACAAGTGAAGTTTATGGAACTGCAATTAAGAAAGAGTTATCTGAAAATGATGAGCTAAAAGCACAATCACCATATGCGGCAAGTAAAATTGCTGCTGATCAATTAGCATTAAGTTATCATCGTTCATTTGGGCTGCCCGTAAAAATTATAAGACCTTTTAATACATTTGGCCCAAGACAATCTGCAAGAGCAGTTATACCAACAATTATAACACAAGCTTTATTAAAAAATAGAATTAAAATAGGCAACTTGAAAGCAACAAGAGATTTTTTATATGTTGAGGATTTATGTGTAGCATATGAAAAAGTTTTAAAATCAAATAAACTATTAGGTGAAGTGGTTAATGTTGGTGTTGATTCTGAAATTTCAATTAAGGACCTAATAATAAAAATATCAAAAATCTTAAATATTAAATTGACCACGGTTGTAGAAAAAAAAAGAGTAAGACCACAAAAAAGTGAAGTTTTTAGATTGAAGTGTAATAATAGGAAAATCAAAAAAATAACTAACTGGAAACCAAAGTATAAAATAGATGAAGGATTAAAAAAATTGATTGAATGGATTAAAGAGGACGATAATCTAAAAAAATATAAACCAGAAAATTACAATATTTAAATAAAATGATCAAAAAAAATATTCTTTGCACGATATGCGCAAGAAAAGGCTCTAAAGGATTAAAAAACAAAAATCTTCTCAAGTTATTAAAAAAACCCATAATACATCATACGATAGATCAAGCTAAAAAGATTAAATCTCTTACAAAAGTAGTAGTGAGCTCTGATTCAAATAAGATTTTAAATATTTCTAAAAGAAAGGTCGATTATTTAATAAAACGTCCAGAAACCCTATCTAATGATCATTCATCTAAAGTAGATGCTATTAAACATGCTTTATTAATGTCAGAAAAAAAATTTCAAATCAAATTTGATACTATCATTGACCTGGATGTTACCTCTCCTTTAAGATCAATAGGTGATATCAAAAAGGCAATAAGAATTTTTTCAAAAAAAAAACCAGGCAACCTTGTTTCTGGATATGAGGCTCGAAGAAACCCTTACTTTAATCAAGTTATGCATAAGAAAAGCTATCTAGATTTAGTCTGTAAATCGAAAAAAAAAATAGTTAGAAGGCAGGATGCACCGAAGATTTACGATCTTAATGCATCAATATATATTTGGAATAGAAAAAATCTTTTATCATCAAAAAAACTTATAAATAAAAAAACTATTTTTTTTAAAATGCCATACTCGAGATCTATAGACATTGATGATAAATTAGATTTTATAATGGTGAAGCATATTCTTAAAAATAACTTAAATAGATGAAGTATAAAAAAATATCTGGCGAAATCATTAAATCTGTAAAATTTTTTATAAAAAAAAAATATGTGCCTTTACATGAACCATATTTTAAAAAAGAAGATTTTATTTCAATAAATAAATGTTTGAAATCTTCTTATGTTTCAACTGTAAGTAAGTTTACTAATATTTTTGAAGAAAAAATTAAGAAATTAACAATGTCAAAATATTCGATAGCAATCATAAATGGTACTTCAGCAATTCAAATTGCCATTAAATCCTGTAATATTAAACAAAATGATGAAATTTTAATACCAAATTTAAATTACATTGGCAGCACTAACGCAGCAATTTATTGTAATGCCATACCTCATTTTGTAGATGTGGAAAGTGAGTCATTAGGAATAGATACAATCAAATTAGAAAATTATTTAAAAAAAATTTGTCATATTAATAAAAAGAATACAATCAATAGAATTACAAAAAGAAAAATTAAAGCTATTATTCCAACACATGTTTTTGGTAATTCTGCAAAAATTGATGAAATAATAAAGATAGCGAAAAAATTTAATTTAATAGTAATTGAAGATGCCAGTGAGTGTGTTGGAAGTTATTATAAAAATAAACATTTAGGTACATTTGGAGACATAGGAGTATTAAGTTTTAATGGAAATAAAGTTATAACAACCGGAGGTGGTGGTGCAATTATAACAAATAAAAAAAAAATATATCAAAAAGCGTTTAGTCTATCAACAATTTCTAGAAAAAAAAACTCAGCCTGGAGTTATGATTACGATGATATTGGTTACAATTATCGGTTACCAGGAATTAATTCTTCACTAGGCATTTCCCAATTAAAGCATCTTCCATATTTATTAAGGGCAAAGAGAAAAATTTTCTTAAAATATAAAAAAATTTTTAAGGATAATATTTATTTTAAATTAATAGATGAGCCCAAAAACTCAAAAAGTAATCACTGGTTAAATACAATTTTTATATTTAATTCTAACTTAAAACTTAGAGATAAAATAATTAAAGAAACAAATAGCAAAGGAATTGGGATAAGACCTGTATGGAAGTTAATGCATAAGATAAAACATCTATCAAAATACCCAAGAATGAACGTTCAAAATTCCGAAAGATTAGAAAAAAGCTTAATAAATTTACCAAGTAGTGCAAACTTATATGAAAAAAATTTATAATATTGGTTTTTTTGGTGATGATGTGTGGGCGCATAAAGCTCTAGATTATTTATTAAAAGATAAATCAATTAATATAGAATTTATATGTGGAAGGTTTTTAACAAAAGATAAAATATTAAAAAAAATTGCAAAAAAAAATAAGATTAAATTTTTTAAAAGAAAAAATGTTAATGATGCACAATTTGTTAATTTGACAAAAGAAAGTAAAATTGATCTATTTGTTTCAATGTCATATGATCAAATTTTTAAAGCAAAAACAATTAAAGCCCTTAATAATAAAATTATAAACTGTCATGCAGGTAAATTGCCTCTTTATAGAGGTCGAAATGTTTTAAATTGGGCTTTAATCAACGGAGAGAAAAACTTTGGAATAACAACACATTTTGTTGATAAAAAAATAGACTCTGGAAAAATCATTATGCAAAAAATATTTAAAATTTTTAAAAATGATGACTATAAGTCTCTTTTAACCAAATCACATAATGAATGCGCCAAAATACTCTATAAGACTATTAAAAAAATCAAAAGTAATAATTACAAAACAGTAATGCAAAAAAAATTTTCTAAAAAAACATCTTATTATAGAAAAAGAGTTAAAGGAGACGAAATTATAAATTTAAAACAAGAATCTCACCATATCGAAAATTTTGTTAAAGCACTAGTTGAACCAGGACCTATCGCTAGAATAAATTTAAGAGATAATCAGATTTATGTAAAGAAGGTATCGATCTTAAATATAAAAAATAAAATATATAAAATTAGAAATAATACTTTAACTTTAAAAAATAAAAAAATTTACATGAAAACAATAGATAATAAAATTTTATGCATTGAAAAATGGAAACTCAAAAAAAAAATAAAACAAACTTTTAAAATAGAAATAGCATGAAAATCTTAATAATTGCAGAAGCTGGTGTTAACCACAATGGAAATTTAAAGATGGCAAAGAAACTTGTCGACGTTGCAAAACTAGCTAATGCTGATTATATAAAATTTCAATCTTTTTCATATGACGCGTTAGTTACAAAAAGTGCTCCAAAGGCTAACTATCAGAAATCTAATTTCAATAATAAAGAAACACAAAGCTCGATGTTACAAAGATTACAGCTTTCATTTTCAGACCATTTAAAACTTATTAAATATTGTAAAGATAAAAAAATTAAATATTTATCTACAGCCTTCGATGTTAATAATTTAAAGTTTTTACTAAAAAATAAAATTGATTTTATTAAAATACCATCAGGTGAAATTACAAATTTACCATTATTGAAGTATATTAGTAAAAAAAATAAAAAAATTTTACTATCAACTGGTGCATCAACTCTAAAGGAGGTTGGAAGTGCTTTGAAAATACTCAATAAGAATAATAAAAATATTACTCTTTTACAGTGTAATTCAGCATACCCAACACCAATTAGAGATTTAAATTTAAATATTTTAAACACCTTTAAAAAAAAATTTAATTATAAAGTAGGGTTATCAGATCATTCATTAAGTATAATTGTTCCAGCAGTTGCGGTTGCAATGGGAGCAACCATTATAGAGAAACATTTTACATTAAATAGAAAAATGGTTGGCCCAGATCATAAATCCAGCTTAGAACCAAAAGAATTAACTCAGATGATAAAAAATATTAGAGAAATAGAGGTTGCATTAGGAAATTCAAAGAAAATTGTAACGAAAAGTGAATTTAAGAATAGAAAAATTATTAGAAAATCTTTGGTAGCGTATAGAAATATTTCTAAAGGTGAAAAATTTACTATTAAAAACATTACAGCGAAGAGGCCATCTGGAGGAATATCACCGATGAATATTCAAAAAGTTTTAGGAAAGAGAGCAATAAGAAACTTTAAACACGATGACATTATAAAATTATGAGTAAAATAAATAAAAAAATATGCATTGTTACTGGCAGTAGGGCAGATTATGACATATTAAAAAATCTAATTATTTGTTTAAATAAATCAAAAAAAATTAAACTGGATCTAATTGTTACAGGTCAACATCTTTCTAAGGAATACGGAAATACAGGTAAAATGGTCTATAAAGACTTTGGTAAAATTTGTCATTCCATTGATATTAGAATTAAAAAAACAAATTCAGATTCTATTTTAAATTCTATCGGCATAGGTATAAATAAAATAGGAAAATATTTGCAGCTTAAAAAGCCAGATCTTGTTATTTTGTTGGGTGATAGGTACGAAATATTTTCTGCAGCTATAGGATCAATATATAGTGATATTAAGATTGCTCATATACATGGAGGTGAGTTAACAGTTGGTTCTTTAGATGATTTAATTAGACACTCTATAACTAAGCTTTCTAATTTTCATTTTGTATCTACAGATATCTATAAAAAAAGAGTTATCCAAATGGGTGAAAATCCAAAAAATGTTTTTAATGTTGGTGCATTAGGGGCAGAAAATACTGAAAATATAAAATTAATTAGTAAAGAAAAATTAGAAGAAAAACTTTCTATTAAATTTAAAAAAAATAATTTTATAATAACAATAAATTCATTTATTGAAGAAAAATTTTCGATTGAATATTTATTAAAAAACTTTTTCTCTGCACTTAAAAAATTAAAAAATACAGCATTTATATTTACTATGCCAAATTCTGACTTAAAATCTGATATTATAAAATCTGAAATACTAAAATTTTGTAAAAATAAAAAAAACTGTTACTTTTTTAGATCATTGGGATCACAAAATTATCACTCATGTGTTAAGGTTTGTGATGCAGTACTAGGAAATTCCTCAAGTGGAATTCTCGAAGTACCAAGTCTTAAAATTGCAACTGTTAATATAGGAGATAGACAAAATGGCAGGGTACAAGCAAACAGTATAATTAATACAGATTATTCCTCAAAGAAAATATATAATTCAATTAGAAAGTCTTTATCTCCAAACTTTAAAAGAAAGATAAAAAAGATAAAAAATCCGTACTCAAAAAAAAATACTGCCAATAATATAGTAAAAATTATTGAAAATAATATTTTAGATAAAAAAATAGAAAGTAAAAAATTTTATGACATTAAGTAAAAAAAGTAGCAAGCTATTTTGGTGTAGTAACTGTCTAAATAATTCATTGAGACCAAGAATATCTTTTGACAAAAAAGGGAGGTGTAACGCTTGTCAATGGAGTGAAGAAAAGAAAAAACTTGATTGGGGTAAAAGAAAAAAAGAGCTATTTCAAATTTTGAAGAAATATAAGTCAAAAGGTATTTATGATTGTATTGTACCTGTTAGTGGA
>Ga0114997_10003472_pt1 | contig 12374 bp, 12 predicted proteins | sample ArcticOcean_MG_C_2_FD_87045 | JGI IMG/M metagenome (GOLD analysis project Ga0114997, IMG submission 87045) | Marine microbial communities from western Arctic Ocean - ArcticOcean_MG_CB4_136 | ecosystem: Environmental > Aquatic > Marine > Oceanic | place: Arctic Ocean: Canada Basin | collected... | reverse complement strand
CCTGGTTTACCCCCAATGCATTATGCGACCCATTGTGTTGGGCCCGTTTTGGCTCTTACAAAAGGAGAGGCAGAATACGTCTCTTGTTTTGGTTCGGGTACTATTCGAGAAGGATTGATAGGGCATTACAATTCCCCTTTCGCAGTAGAAACTACACATATTAGGTTTCGAAATTCCGATTTAAGTGCGCAAGTATACCGTTCATTGTTCGACGTAGCTCGACAATACAGGGAGAGTTTTGAAGTTTATGGCTCTAAAAAATCAATTGAATGGCCATTAATTGAGGGAAAACCATTGGTTGTGCATACCGCAAAAAAACCAGAACAGGAAATTCCTGAAGAGGTTGAGTGCCCCGATTTCGCAAAATTATTACCCAAAGAATTGCAGTACTTTACAACCCAAGGGGTTTATGATTCAGGTAAGCATCAGCATCTTTCTTTTACACAAGGCTCTGGACATGGTGGCTCACATCCCCATTTGGTACATGAATTTATAGATGCATTGATTCAGAACAGAGCACTTTATCCTAACGCAAAACAGTCGGCAAATATAACCTGCGTTGGAATATTGGCTCATGAATCGGCTTTAAAAGGAGGGGAAATCATTAAGCTACCTGAATTTACACTATCCTAAGCATTACCGGTATGATGTCAACTTGAATATATCTGTTATTTTTTTACAAAACATAATTCATAGCCATCATTTTCCCAAAAGAAACTAATGGAACAAATAGTAAAACAAGAAGTAGATTTTTCATTGTGCTTGTTTTTACTTAAATGTAATGATTATTAAAAGAACACGGAGTTAAGATTCTTTAAACAATTATTTCCTTGTTTCTCTAATTAAGTTTACTTCTCTATAAAGACCTATATTAAAATATTTTGCATAAGATTGATCAATAATCTCGACATTGACTCTTCGATGATAGTCATAAGAACTACTATAATCTTATTAATTTTAGTTTTTCTGTTCTTGATAAATTTTTATATAACCTTCCCTTTTTAAAGCCATTGACCTGTTATAGTGTATTTCTGAGTACACTAAGTTTACTGGTCTTCGACTCCTCGTATACTTAGCACCTTTCTTTGAATCACCATTATGTTCAGACATTCTTCTCTCTCTGTCTGTTGTGATTCCTGTATACATGGATGCATCTGAATATTTAACGATATAGACCCACCAATCTTTATTTTTTTGTGTCATCAATAACGATTATTAACTTCCGTTTAAACTAAGATAATAAAAAAACCTAAAGGTAATTTGAGAGATATAAGTGCTGTATTTACGGTCTATTTTAGCAATCATCCATCCAGATTGCTAAAAAATTGGTTCACCTTCTTTAGAAGGAACAGTTTCCGCCTTTGGCGAGATAAAACCTCTTAAAAGTAATTAGAGCTTACTGAAGATGATATTCCTGTGGTTTATGGATATGACTCCTCAGATGGGTTTTTGGTTTCATTTAAGTTAGGAAAAGCCCAAAATTTAGGTGGTTGAGAGATGATATTAGTTAACGAGCCATCCTGTTAAGTTTTTTGATTGAAGTTTTAAAATATTTAGACCTTCGCCTCTTGTCTTTATAATAAACGCATAAAATTATAGTTTTATATTTGATCTCTTAAAAGTGAATCTAAATATTTCCTATTCATTAAATGACCATTTTTTATAACACTTTCAATTTCTTTTGTATTGGAGATATCCTCTAAAGGATTTCTTGAAAGAATTACTAAATCTGCAATTTGTCCAACCTTTATTAATCCAAGATCCTTCTCCATATTAAAATAAGATGCAGGATTATATGTTGCAGCCTCAAGAGCTTCTAAGTTAGTGAATCCAAAATTTACAAACATTTCTAATTCATTATGAAGACTATATCCTGGGGTTTGAAAGCCAATAGGAGAATCTGTACCTGCCATAAATTTTATATCCAACTTATTCATCATTTTAGTTATTGATTGACTCCAATTTGAAAAGTCTTGAAGCTCTTTATTTTCTTGATTTGAAATTAAAGCGATTTGATTGTTCCATTTTTCTTTTATTTCAACTGGTAAAAACTCAAATGTGTTTTTCCATTCTGAATCTTCATATAATTTATAAGCCCATCCTCTGTAAAGTATTAATGTAGGGATTTGCCATGTTTCATTTTTAGCTAAGACATTTAAAACCCTTTTAAGTTCTGCGCTATCTGTCTTTTTTATAGAACTCATTCTTTGAGAGTTATGAATACTAGTTCTTAAATCGCTACCTTGAATTCTATTTTTATTTTTTAAAGCATTTCTTCTGAGTTTCAGCAATCCTTTTGTGTCTGCAGTTGAAGACATTTCAAGATTTCTTAGATGCTCAATGCTATTAAGTCCCATATTTGATGTAGATATGGCGTCCATGCTTAAAGGGATATGCCCCGTCACTTTTAGTCCATTTTCTTTAGCAATATTAGTGATAGCTTCAAATTGCTCAGGACTTAGCATTTCATATGCTTTTAAAAAGTCAACACCATCTTTAATTAATTTATTTACTTTAATTTCTGTTTCAACAACGGAAGCAGTTCTTATTGATAATGGAGGAAAATAAACACTGTTTCCGTTATAGACATTATGTTTTCCGTCAATTAGTGGGCCAGCTATCTTAACTCTTGGGTAGTTGTCAGGATTACTCTTTGATTTACTTTTTAAATCCTTTAAAAAATTTATTTCACCTCCTGTGTCTCTTACACTGGTTATACCATAAGCTATAAATAAATTAAACATTGAGCCTGCTAATTTTTTTTCAAATGCGAAATGAACATGTGAATCCCAAAGACCAGGAATTATATACTTGCCACTTCCATTATAGATTATATTTTTATTAGACAACCTTAGATCCTTTGCTTTTTCAACTCTTATGATTTTATTGCCTGAAATAACAATAGTCATGTTTGTTTCGAGACCTTGCTTAGCATCTATAATATTTGTATTTTCAATACAATATGAATTTTCAAAATATTCTTTTATAGGATTTTTACAAGAAATTAAAAGCAGACAAATGAGAATTAATTTGTTTTTCATTGGATTTAATTACTTAAATATAATAACTTTTCTTCTGCCAATCTAAAGTAAAGCCTTTTCCTTGAGATAGATCTTGAACTTACTGAAAAGGATATATTGATGATGTAAAAAAACTCCCTAAAGTTAATTAGAGTCATGAACTTAATTAGCATAAGTATGACTGGGGTTTAGTTAATCGGCACTAATTTATAGTCATAGAGTTGAGTAGCAACCAAAATGTCACTATTGTGTTTTCTTGATAAATGTATTAACCAATCTTTTATTTTAAAATTCCAAACATATTTATCATCATATTTTTTCATTTAAGTCTCCTAAGTTTTCCTTTGCAAGCCCTGTTTCATGATAAGGTTTCTAAACTTAATCAGAAGGGTCTGTGTAACAAAAAAATAATATTTTATATCTTATTTATTTTCTTTAACTCGTAAAGAATAGAATTTAATAATTCTGTTTGTTTTTCCAATTGTGAGATAACATTACGATCATTTATTTTTTGTTCAATTGTACGAGTTTTGTTGTAGTATTTCATAATACAAAATTTATGCTTGAATAAAAGTTCTGATGAAATAATTGATTTGGAAAGTCAGCAAGAAAAATAATAGACAATCTTTTTAAATCAAAGAAAGCTTCATCGTTAACAATTTTATAAAAAGCGTTAAAATTATGTAACGATTTTTTCGGATGCGTTCTCTCCACCCGCGACTATATTCTTTTTCCCAGTCCACACGGGAAAAAAATATTATAAATTAATAAAAAACTATTATTTTATAATTATACAAATGTAGTGAATATTTTTTATTGCTAATCTAATTTGAGTTTGCTAAATATTTTTATTTGAATTTAAATTTCCTGAAGAAGGTATGTATTAAAAAAACTTTTAACTTTCTTTGTAATAAATAATAATTATTTACATTTTTAAAATAATGGAGCGAAAAAAATTAATAGATGAGTTTCTTTTAAGTTTTAAACCTAAAAAAGATCAGAGTTGGAAAAGCTGCTATTTTTTCGTTCACCACTTAAAAGAGAAACATAATATAGATGCTGAATTAATTGAAGGCATTTCTAAAATCAACAAAGTTGATCATTGGATCGTTAGGTTTAATGACATAGATGAGGATATTCACGCTAAAGCAGTGGGGATAACTCCTGATTTTATTGAAAATCCTGAAATGGTTTGGAGTTTAAAGGAATTTGAAAAAGAAAATTTTTGATAATTTAAAAGGATTTAAACTGAGATATTCCTAAACTCTATTTAATGACCTTTCTTTCCAAGATCAACCTTAAAGTTAATTCTTTAGTATCACTTTTTCGCCCCCAGGTATTTTAATAATGCATCCCATTTTTTACAGTAAAAATAAACCACTACAAATTTAACTCTAAAGAAGTTTCATCAAGTTCTAACTTGTGATTACAATATATTTTTGATTAATTAATTAATTAATAGAGAATCTTACCACTAACTTACTTAATAAGATATAGAATTTATAGTCTAGTTGAATTGCAAATTTAGCCTACTTATTTTCAGTCATTTTTTTTAAGTCGGCAAACTTAATTGAAGCTAATAGGCCTAAAATGGAGAATAGAACTAAAATCATAAATACATATTGATGCCCAAGTAATCCAGGATATCTATCTAAAAAGTAACCTATAATTGGACTTACCCAAATATCAGGAGTGTATCCAACTACAGAAATTAACCCAACGGCTGTCCCTGTAATTACTAGAGGAATACGGCCTTCTTGCATAATAGAAAAATATAAAGCGCGAACCGCATAGGTTCCTGAGGCAACAATAACTAATGAAAAGAAAAAAACAAAATTCATATTTAACTCAATAATCCCAAATGCAAAAATTATTGACCCTATTAAAATTAAAATATAACCAATAATAATCCAATAAATATATCTTCTATAATCTACCAATAAGGCAATCATAATACAAACTAACGGTCGGAGATACAATTGTAGAGCCCCAATATTTGCAGCTTGTACATGATCGAAAAGCATCACCTCAGAAGCATACAAAGAGTAAATGTCTGTAACCTTATATCCTACATATGAAGAAATTATAATAATCATTATCAGCCATACAGATTTAATTTTTAAAACTCTTTTAATATTAGAATATGAATTCAAAGAGGAAATATTTATCATTTCATCTTTCTGATTATTTTCCATAAAAAAGAATACTAAAAATCCAATTAAAAAAACCATAAATGATGAAAATAAAATAACATATCTAAACGCTTCTTTACGTTCAATTAAATTTGTTGAAGCGATGTCATTTGTCAAAAAGAAAGAAAAAATTAACAGACCCAAACTCCCCATTGAAGCAGCTACTAATCCCCTTCCTCCATCTAAAAAAGAAAAAGCTTCCCCTTGATTTTTAGATCCACCCCAAATACGGGTGGCCTTTATAATGGCTCCCCAAAATAAAAATACAGTTGTAAAGCCCCAATAGCCGTACAAGATTTTTAAAATTAAATAGGATGGATAAGTTGCTAAAACTAACCCTCCTAAAGCTGTAAAAAAAAGTGAAGCAGACACTAATTTTTTTGGTTGAAATTTGTCAGAAATTGCACCACCATAAACATAAGAAAATAATGCTATTGTTCCGTATACGGAAAATAAACTTCCTAGTTGAAAATTATTTAAATTGAATACTTCCAAAAATGTAGGTCTAAAAACTCTAGCTAAAATATATGGTAATAAAAAAATTAATTCTCCAGAAAGTATTAATAGAGTTATACTCAAAAAAGAACCTCTTTTAACTTGATCGTATTTCAATTTCATTTATATATTCGCAATATACTTCTATTTAAGACGGGGCAGAAATCCTTGAACTTACTGAAGAAAATTTGACTGTGGTTTAATAAAAAATATCCTCTTGGGTTCTTTTTTTTAATTACTAATTTCATAGACTACTTTGTTTTATATAATTCATAAGAAACAGTCTCTACCCAATTTAGTTACACTTCTCTTTTCCTTATCATCTAGATAAATTCTTGATTAGCCCTTTTACATTATCAACAAGGAATATTAGCAGGGCATTTTATAACATCAACTTCATGAAGAATTCTCTTTACATTTCCTTTTTCTTGATAACAACTTTCCTTATAATAATCTAACATAAAGTCTTACCTCTGTCATGGAATATTGTATTATTGCAAAGAAATTTAATTGCAAATCAATGAATACTGAAAAAGAAAAACCAAAATGTAGATGTGGAAAAACATCTGATGCAAAAGGATATTGTGACGGAAGTCATGCTAACAAAGCATTAAATAAAAAGAAAAGTTAATTTAGAAGCTAAATATTTCTCTCTGACTTTATGAAACTTATTAAGATTTTGAAGGTTTACAACAAGCCTTCTAAAACATAGTAACCAATCGCTTGGTCATACAATTCTTCTCCAAGGAAGTCAACTTAAGTGTGTATATTCATCTAAATATTTTAAAATAAATTAAATACATATTAAGGTGAAAATAAATAAACTATCCTTTATGAATAATAAAACATCATTAATTACAATAATCATTTTTCTTATAATGACAAGCTTAATTTCTGCACAGAGCATAATGGGAGATAAAACTATATTCAACCGTCAAGATACTTTAAGGGGATCTATCACTAAAGAAAGAATATGGTGGGATTTAAATTATTACCATTTAGATATTGTTGTTAATCCTGAAGAAAGAACTATTTCAGGATCTAATACTATAAAATACACCGTACTTGATGATTCGGATTTAGAAATGCAAATTGATTTACAGTATCCAATGAAACTTACCAGTGCAATACAAGATGGAGAAAATCTAGAAATTAGACATGATGGTAATGCTCATTTTATTAAGCTAATAAATAAACAAATTAAAGGATCAAAACAAAAGTTAAAAGTATATTATGAAGGAAAACCTCGAGAAGCAGTAAGAGCGCCATGGGATGGTGGTATCTCCTGGGAAAAAGACAAAAATGGCAATCATTTTATTGCTTCTTCTTGTCAAGGCTTAGGAGCTAGTGTTTGGTGGCCTAACAAAGACCACATGTATGATGAGGTAGATAGTATGCTAATAAGTGTTAATGTTCCAAAAGAACTGATAAATGTATCAAATGGAAGGTTGAAAAGTATTGAAGAGAAAAAAAATACGACTACATATAATTGGGAAGTTAAGAATCCTATTAATAATTATGGGGTAAACATAAATATTGCTGATTATGTTAATTTTTCTGAAATATATAAAGGTGAAAAAGGAGATTTAGACATGGACTATTATGTTTTAAGATATAATTTAGAGAAAGCTAAAAAACATTTTAAAGATGCAATAAAAACAATGGAAGCCTTTGAATACTGGTTTGGGCCTTATCCTTTTTATGAAGATAGTTTTAAACTTGTTGAAACTCCTTATTTAGGAATGGAACATCAAAGCTCTGTTACTTATGGAAATAAATTTCAACAAGGCTATTTAGGAAGAGATTTATCTGGAACAGGATGGGGTTTAAAATTTGATTATATTATCATTCATGAATCTGGACATGAATGGTTTGCTAATAATATCACATATATAGACATTGCAGATATGTGGTTACATGAATCTTTTACTACTTATGCGGAAAATCTTTTTTTAGATTATCATTACGGTAAAGTAGCTTCGTCAGAATATGTTATAGGAACACGTAAAGGAATTAAAAATGAGCAAAAAATAATTGGATTTTACAATGTGAATAAAGGGGGGTCAAAAGACATGTATCCTAAAGGAGCTAATTTACTTCATACCTTAAGACAAATAGCTGATGATGACGAAAAATGGAGACAAATTCTAAGAGGATTAAATAAAGAATTTTACCATCAGACGGTAAATACATCTCAAATAGAAGATTATATATCTAAAAACATAGGAATAAACTTAAAGTCAATATTTAATCAATATTTAAGAGATATTAGAATACCCGTTTTTGAGTATACTTTTAACGATATGGTTTTGAAATATAGATGGAGTGAAACTTTAGATAGTTTTGAAATGCCAATTGATTTAATTATGAATGGTAAAAAAAAGAGGATAGTTCCTACTAAAAATTGGAAAAAATTAAAGTTAGATACTGAAGATTTTCAAATTGACAATAATTATTATGTTCACTCAAAAAAACTAAATTAAAAAATTATTTAAATTTAATTTTCTATAAATGGAAAATTACACAATTGACTTTTTGACTACTGAATGGATTAGAAATGGTATTATATCTTTTATTTTTTTGTCATTTATACTTATAATTGGAAAGTGGAATAACTACAATAGAAACATACTTATAGCAAAGGCTATAAGTATTATATTAATTATTTTAACAATAACAAATCACATAGACTTTATATTAAGAGACAAATGGTTGATTCAAGAACATCTCCCCCTTCATCTTTGCTCTTTAAGTCAATTAGTTGCTTGTGTTATTGTATTTATTCCTAAAAAAAACTATTTTTTTGAATTTTTATTTTATTGCGGAATAGTTGGCGGCTTACAAGCTATTTTAACTCCTCAAATAAATTATTATGACGATAGTATATACGAGTATTTAGAGTACTACATATCTCACCTTGCTATTATCGCCATGCCTTTATTTCTTTATTTCAATCTCAATCTTAAACTGAGAAAATTTTCTTGGCTAAAAATATTCTTTACGTTAAATCTTTTAATGATAGTTATAATGCCCTTAAATTTTGCTATTAAATCAAATTACATGTACTTAAACATTCCGCCTGAAGTCGATAATCCATTAATTATTGGAGAATGGCCATACTATTTAATTTATTTAGAATTTATAGTGATAATAGTGTTCTATTTAACTTATTGTCTCTTTAAAGAAAAAAAAGAATCACATGTTTAGCTATACTTAGTGTCTAATTTTTTAAATTAAATAGATTTTACTAAAATATATTTATCTTTTATTTAGTGAATCTTTTTATATCTTTATAAAGAAAAATTCTAGATCCATAATGATCTAATTTTGAAATTTTTATCATTGATTTTGCAACTAAAAAAGCACTTATCGGTTTATAATCAGATGGCATTAAAAAAGAAATAAAAGGCATTATTAATTGAGCTATTCTTTCTCCAAAACGCCGCTCTTTTCTTTGTCCTAATAATAATGATGGGCGAATTATAGATGTAGAAGGTAAATTTAAATCAATAATAGCATTTTCTAATTCACCCTTAAGGCTTAAATAGAAGTTGTTGCTTTTTATATTTGCGCCTGATGAAGAAACAAATATAAATTTTTCAATTTTTATTTCTTTGCAAGCTTTAGCAATAGAATATGTGATGTCAAAATCTATTTTTCTATAAGCTTCATTATTGCCTTGAACTTTTGACTGAGTAGTTCCTATGGTCGAAAAAACCATATTACTATTTTTAATAGTTTTTCTTATGGCTTTATAATCTGAAAAATCAATACAGTGAATCTTTAATTTTTTGATTTTTTTTGATTTTTTTTGATTATTTTTTCTTGTGACTACGTTTATTTTTTTATAATTAGAATCTTTTAATAGAGACTCTAGTATAAAGCTTCCAATTAATCCAGTAGATCCAAATAGGGTTATTTCTTTTTCTTCCATGAGGTTGAGTTTTATTATTCTAATTCTTTAGAAGTAAATCTTGAGAAAATTTGAATTTTTTTCTTTGTATTTATGAAGTAAACTCCTGTTAATAGAATAAATGAAGCTAATAAAGATTGGCAGGTAATATTCTCATTTAGAAAACACCAGCCCAATAAAAGAGCCACTATAGGATTTACATAAGTACTAGTAGCTACTTTTTCAGGCGAAACAACCTTAAGTAAATAATTAAAAGAGGTAAAGGCTATAATGCTAGCGAAAAAAACTAAAAGTATAATAGAAAATTGAGTATTTGTACTCCAAGTATTAGGCCATGACCATGGTTCGTTTAGAGCAAGACTGGAAATTAGTAAAATTAAGCCACCTATAAGCATTTGGTAACCTGTATTAATGAAAAAATTTGATGGCAGATCTGCTTTTGTGACAAATAAACTTCCAAAAGACCAGCTTATCATACAGAAAAAAATCATAACCATACCTAAAATAGAATTTTCTTGATTTAAAATTTCATTTTGACTTACCAATAAGTATATTCCAATAAAACCTAAAATAACTCCAAAATATGACATTGCTTGAATTTTTTTGCCTTCAAAAATTCTCATTAAAATAAGTATGATAAGTGGTTGCGAAGATATTTGTAGTGCAGCAAAACTACTATCAACATAAACAAGAGCCCAAACAAGAACTCCATTGCCAAAACTGAGAAATAAAAAACCTGCAATAGTAGTATTTATAAACTGTTTTTTCGTTATTTTTAGGGATAATCCTAAAAGTTTAGCTAATCCAAAGATTATAATTCCAGAACTAATAAAGCGAATTGAGGCTAGCATTAATGGAGCGAGTTCTTTAACTGCAATTTTATTAAGTAAATATCCGGATCCCCATATTATATAAATAGAAATAAATGCAAGAATAATTAAAAGCTTATTACTAGATGGATTAGTATTCAATGTTTTCTTATATTTTTTTAAAAAATGAATTCAAAATTATTTATTAAATATTATATTTCCGCAAAATCAATAAAGTCACTAATAACATTTAAGAAGCCTTCTTTATTTAAAACAGTTATTGAAAAAATAAATATTTTTATTTATGAATTTAGAAGCAAATTAGTTTTTTAATTTTTTATTCTAAATATAATTAAAGTTTTTAAAATATACTTTTATAATTAATATTAAAAGAAGATCTATTGATAAAGATGTTGTAAAGACTATATTTGAAAAATATTTAAATTTAATGATTGTACTTTCAATAATCGCAGGTTTATTTCTTTTAATTAAAGGAGGGGATTGGTTAATGAAATCTTCTGTAGCCTTGTCTTTAAACTTAAATATACCAAAAATGGTTATAGGGATGACAGTTGTTTCACTTGCAACTTCTGCCCCTGAGCTTATTATAAGTATTCAAGCTGCATTATCAGGTCATTCTGATATAGCACTTGGAAATGTCATAGGGTCCAATATTGCTAATATATCACTTGTGCTAGCTGTTGTGTTATTAATAACTCCTATAGAGGTTAATCAAAGCTTCTATAAATCAGATTGGCCAATGATGATGTTTTCTTCTATACTTTTTGCTTTAATGATATCGTATGATTTTGAACTTTCATCATTTGAAGGATTCATTTTATTAAATGGTTTATTTCTATTTCTATTTCTATTAATTAGAAGGAAAAATAATGATAATAAAGAGATTGCTCCAAGTAATTTTGAGACATTATCTAACAAAAAAATCATCATATATTTAGTTTTAGGGGGGGGTTCTTTATGGCTAGGTTCTGATCTTTTAATTAATGGATCAGTTACCTTAGCTAAAAATTTAGGGATAAGTGAGAGAATTATTGCTATTACAGTTGTTTCTATTGGAACAAGTATTCCAGAACTAACAGCTTCATTAGTTGGAATCATAAAAAATGAAAAGGGGATTTCGTTAGGCAATTTAATTGGCTCTAATATTTTTAATATAATGGCTGTAATGGGAATTACATCAATTATTCAGCCAATTAAAGTTTTAGAATCAGATATAATATATAATGATATTATTTGGATGCTAATAATTTCTTTTTTGTTGTTGCCACTTATTTTTATTAAACCAAAAATGACATTAGGTAGATCGACCGGTATTATTCTATTGTCAATTTATATTTTGTTTATGGTTAAATTATTTATATAAAAAAACACCCTAATTGGGTGTTTTTTTATATAAATAATTAGGACAAGGATAAGTTCCTAAATCTTCACTGTTTTCACTGTTTTAATTATTCTGCCTGCAGTTTTATAAGGATCACCATTGGAAGATGGCCTTCTATCTTCTAACCATCCTTTCCAGCCTTGCTCAACTGTCATAATAGGTATTCTGATTGATGCACCACGGTCAGAAATTCCAAAACTAAATTCGTTAATTGATTGAGTTTCATGAGCACCAGTTAATCTTTTATCATTATCAGCTCCATAAACATCCATGTGTTCTTTAATTAGGGGTCTAAAAGCTTCACATATTTTCTCATAGACTTCTTTTGAGCCACATGTCCTTAGAGTTTGATTAGAAAAATTAGCATGCATTCCAGATCCATTCCAATCAGTATTGCCAAGTGGTTTTGGATGCCATTCAATAGCTAAACCATATTTTTCACCTATTCGTTCTAATAAATATCTTGCAATCCATATTTCATCTCCTGCTTGTTTTGCCCCTTTAGCAAAGGATTGAAATTCCCATTGACCTGCAGCAACTTCT
>Ga0114997_10003470_pt1 | contig 12379 bp, 14 predicted proteins | sample ArcticOcean_MG_C_2_FD_87045 | JGI IMG/M metagenome (GOLD analysis project Ga0114997, IMG submission 87045) | Marine microbial communities from western Arctic Ocean - ArcticOcean_MG_CB4_136 | ecosystem: Environmental > Aquatic > Marine > Oceanic | place: Arctic Ocean: Canada Basin | collected... | reverse complement strand
CTTTATAAATCCCTCTCTTTTCGAACGGACCCGAGTGAGAGCATTTAGCTCTCTGGAGACAAAGAATATGACTCAAAAGCGAAATTCGCGAATAGCCTTGCTAGCCGTAGCAATGCTCCTATCCGGAGCTATGTTAGGACTAATATCAGAGGACTCTTCAGCTGCAGATAATAATGTAGTTGGTTTCATTTCCTCAGCAGATTCTTCTGGAGTATCTGTGACCTATATCAATCAAGCAACTGGAAATACAGAAAATGTGGCCAGTCAAGCTGATGGTTCCTATTCATTTAGCGATTTACCTGATGGCGAGTATTCAGTTAGATATTCGAAAGCTGGTTCTTTATCAGTATTAGATACCTGGAGTATACCTTCAGATTTGCCTTTGGCTGAAGTATCTATGGCGGCCGCTCCATCTGGTGATACTTCAGTTACAGTTAATGTAAAGAATGGATCTGAAGAAGATATTTCTGGTGCTACAGTTTACTTGATGTCTTCAATTAATGAAGATTCTTGGTGGACTAATGTTACAGTAGGATATACAGTTTCCAGTACTACTGGTGTTGATGGTAATGCCGATTTCGATTCTTTGACTGCAGATCAATATGTTATCAGAGTAGAAGCATCAGGCTATGCTACAGCCTTTGGAACTACTGCAAATACAGATATAGTAATGAAAGCTTTGAACGATACCAACAAGCAGACAGTGCGTGTTTTTGATCCTTCAGGCAGTCCATTAGGAGATGCAACCGTTTTCATGTATGATGCAACTTCATCTACATGGTATGATGCAACTAAAGTAGGATACACTTACTACTTATACCCTACAACTTCCTCTGAAGTTTATGTATATGCTTATCATGAAGATTATACACCTTCAGTAAAGAAAATAGATGATGTTTCAGATACAGAAACCCATAATGTGGATATAGATGAAAATCCAGCAGCTCATGATGATTTAATTTATATTAATGAAGCTCCATCAGAAGGTGGACAGTCAATGATACCACTATCTGGTAGCAGAATGATCCAATTAAATCCAGGACCTACTGCTAGTATGTCTGTAACAACAGATACAACTGAAATGGATGGTAAGCACATTATAGCTGCAGACGGTTCAGTTAACTTCTCAGCATCTTCTTCGACTTCACCAGTTGGTGGACTCACTTACAGCTGGGGTTCAGAAAATTTCACAAACACATATGCTGCAGGTGAACATACAGCAAGCGTTATCGTTACTGATGCGTTTGGTGCACAAGACACAGCTAGTATTACAATTGTAGCAGATGGAGTCAATCCACTTGCAGCTTTTTCAGCAACTGTGAAAACTAATGCCGGATCTGATGATGTGGCTTATGATGGAATGAATCTTGATGAAGATGTCAATACTGTTGTTTTCAATGCATCTACTTCGAGTGATGACGTTGGTATTGCTTCTTATTCTTGGGACTTTGGAGATGAATCTTCTGATTCAGGTTCAATTGTAAATCATATATTTGATAACCCTGGAACACATGATGTTATTTTAACAGTAACAGACGCAGCAGGTAACTCAGACGCTGAAACAATGTCTGTAATTGTTAATGATATTACACCACCTAGTGCTGCATTTAGTTGGTTTTATCTTAATGAAACCGGTATTGAAATCAGTGGTGCTTCAATGGAAGGCGAAGTAACATTTTTCAATGCAAGTAGCTCTTCAGATAACTCTGGAAATAGTTTAACTTATGTTTGGGACTTTGGAGATGGTAGTGAAGGTAATGGAGAAACACTTGAACATACTTTCAATGGAACAACCGATGACGGTTTCAATGTAGTTCTTACAGTAACCGATTCTTCAAATATGTCGGATGTTATCTCATACAAGATTCAACCAGCTTTGAAAGATAGGCCAGATATTTACTTGGTATCTATGAGCTTTAGTAATGATAATCCTGTAGAAGGAAAGTCAGTCACTCTGGATGCAACAGTTAAGTGTCTTTGTGAAGATGCAAAAATAGGCAATCCTTTCGAAGTAGCTTTCTACTTGGATAATTTAGAAGGTAGTGTAATTGGTACTGTAATGATTGATGGTAGTGATTTAGAAGCTCTAAACAATGGTACGAACGTAAATGTCACAGCATCTTGGACTGCAATATCTGGAGCTCAGGTAATTTTTGTAAATGCAGACTCGACTAATCTTGTCGATGAAAGTATTGAAAAGAACGAGCTTTCAAAGACAATAACAGTTAGTGCTGAAGATGATTCATCTGATGTTACATCTATGACAATGATAATAATTGTCGTATTAGCTGCTTTCAGTGCAGTTGCATACATCTACCGTGATTCTTTATTCGGTAATTAGATAATCAAACTAAGAAAGAGACTAGGGTATGGAAACAGACCTAGTCCTCGGTCTTGCTATAGCAGGCATTATGCTGGGCGTTGTTGAAGGAATTAAACCAGGGCCACTTCTAACAACAGTAATCAAAGAAACCTTGACCAATGGTTTCAAAGGTGGAATACGGGCTGCTTCAGCTCCATTTTTCACAGATGGTCCGCTAATATTCTTTAGTATTTTCATGGCAGGTTGGATAGCAAATCAACCCTTAGTTTTTTGCGGGATTGCAATACTTGGAGCTATCTTTCTTACTAGAATGGGCATGGAATGTTTTAATCCTGAAATTCCAGATATTGATTCTACTGAGGTTGACTTAAATCAATCTTTCAAGAAAGGAATTTTAACAAATTTATTGAATCCTAATGCGTATATTTTTTGGTTACTAATTGGAGGGCCATTAATGGCTACAGTTGCAGATTCTGAACCTATAGCACCATTTGCATATGCAATTTCTTTCCTAATTAGTATTGTATTAGTAAAAATTACAATAGCTTATTTCTTTAGTAAGGCGCAAGTTAATCTTTCATCTGATAGATATTTATTAACATTGAAAATTTGTGGGCTTGCAATGTTTATTTTTGCTGGAAGTTTTCTTTACAAAGCCTTTGATTTATGGCAAAATGGCCTCTAAATTTTAATCTTAAGTGATTAATGTCCGCGTTTTGCCATCTTAGTTTCAAGCTTTGATTCTTCCAGTCCTGGCATTGATTCTCCAATATTTCTTGAAACATCTCCAACTAATTTAGCATCATTGAAATGGGCTGTGGCCTCTACAACGGCTTTAGCCATTGTGGTTGGGTCTTCGGACTTGAAAATTCCCGATCCAACAAAGACGCCATCCATGCCAAATTGCATCATTAATGCAGCATCTGCAGGAGTTGCAATACCACCAGCAGTAAATGTGACTACAGGCAATCTACCTAGTCTTTTGATATCTTCTAATATGTCAACAATTCCCTTTTCAATCGTAGCTCTATCTTTTCCAAATGGATTATAATCTGTGGATTCTCCAAGATTCTTTTCAGCTTCATTATCTAAAACAAAGAATTTTTCAGCTATTTTAGATGCAATTGCATTAAGATTGTTAGATTTCTTTACAACTTCTATTTCAGCTTGTAATAATCGCGCATGTCTCATTGCAGCAACAACATTTCCAGTTCCAGCTTCTCCTTTGGTTCGAATCATAGCTGCACCTTCCCAAATTCTCCTAACTGCTTCTCCCAATGAAGTTGCACCACAAACAAATGGCACACTAAATCCGTCTTTTACGACGTGATAATAAGGGTCGGCAGGCGTTAAAACTTCAGATTCATCAATCATGTCTACACCCAAAGATTCCAAAACTCTTGCTTCAGCAGTGTGTCCAATTCGGCATTTAGCCATAATTGGGATACTAGTACAATCAATAATCTCACTAATCATATTAGGATTTGACATCCTAGCAACACCGCCATCTGCACGAATATCAGAGGGGACCCTTTCGAGAGCCATAACTGCTACGGCACCAGCATCTTCTGCAATTTTTGCTTGTTCAGCATTAACTACGTCCATGATTACTCCACCTTTTTGCATTCTTGCAAAACCTCGCTTTACCAGTTCCTTACCGTGTCTTAATGATTCTATATCTAATTCTAAACTCATGTTTTTCTCCTTTGGTGGACCGGGCGGGATTTGAACCCGCGGCCTCCGCCTTGCGAAGGCGGCGATCTTCCGAGCTGATCTACCGGCCCTTGAATTATAAATTTTGGCGCCGGTTTTAAAAAATTAGAGAGATTATATTGCACTATTTGCTTCCAAATGTTGAGCTGCAGCTTCACTTAATTGCCCATACAATTCATCATCTTCAACGTTAGAATATGATATTTTATTATCACTTCCACGATTAATCATCATAATTTCATATTCGGAACTTATATTGTCGACATAGGACATGATAGCATATTCATTTCCTTCTACTTCCAAAGCTCCATGTATTTTCATCTTAATTTCTATACCATCTTGATCTTCAAAGATTTCGATGTCTTCTTCTTCATCGTCATTTACCGCTGGTTTAGGTTTAGATGCGAAAAGTGAACTCCCCCATCCTTTGATTTTAGTCTCTTCCTCTGTAATTTCACGACCCATGGCCTCAGACCAGGATTTGATAATATCATCTTTACTCATTCCAATAGTATTTTCGACTTTTTTCCAATTATTTAGAATCCAAGGCGGGTTATCGAATTTAGTACAGAGAGCTTGTAAGAACATTCTTAAATCATTAGGATTTTCAGTACCAATTTTAAGTTCAATTAAAGAGTTCTTTGGGCTTCCAAAAAATCCTTTATATTTTATTGCACTAAGTCTAGCCTTGAAACCTGCAAAGCGAAAAGAGATACTCCAATTCATCTCGTCAAAGCCACTTTCTCGAAGTCTTATTTTTGCAGATTCGTCCACAGTTGTACAGGCTTCCCAGAATTTTTCTCCAAAATCCGTAAACCATAATAATCCAAAAGTCCCTCTGTTTTTAATTTCGTAATCTCCTAATTTAAGAGCACTTGTTTTCAACATGGGGTGTTTATTACGCGGTTGAGCTATCAATGTAACTGAATGCACTAATTTAGCACGAATAGGCATGCATAAAACATCACCGCTAGTTTTAATAACGGTCTACCTCAGCAGAACTTAGGCCTCGAGGTCATTGACGGTAACCAATTCACAAATCTGCCTTTGGATTTATACATAGGCATTAGAAAGAGAATTAACCCGCCCATGGTTCAAAGGTTAAAAACAAAAGAGATGGTAATATGAATATAGATCCAACAAGTAGTAAATACGTTATTCGAGCTTCAATTAGAGCGAATGGTGTAGTAAATAAATCAGATGTAGTAGGGGCCGTTTTCGGTCAGACAGAAGGATTATTAGGTGATGAATTAGATCTTCGTGATCTTCAGAAAAGCGGACGTATGGGCCGTGTAGAAGTAGAAATACGAAGTGACAAAGGAAAGTCCACAGGGGAGATAGTAATCTCTTCTAGTATGGACCAAGTAGAAACTTCGGTTTTTGCAGCAGCTTTAGAAACCGTAGAGCGAGTAGGTCCTTGTAAGGCCACAGTTAAAATTACAGCATTAGAGGACAGTCGTTCTACTAAGCGCGAAACAATTATTGACCGTGCACGCACTTTATTGATTGACTTAATCAAGAACTCCCGAACTGCAGGTTCAACAATAACTGATACAGTTCGTCAAGCTCTTCAAGTAGAAGAAATTGTCAGATATAAAGGTAAATTACCGGCAGGTCCTAATGTTGAAACTAGTGATGCCGTTATAGTCGTTGAAGGTCGTGGCGATGTTTTGAATTTATTAAAACATGGAATAAAGAATTCAATAGCTGTAGAGGGTACTGACATTCCGAAAGAAGTCGTAGGACTAAGTAAGGAAAGAACAGTAACTGCTTTCGTTGATGGTGACAGAGGTGGGCAGATGATAATTCAAGAGCTTTTACAAGTTGCAGAATTAGATTTCATTGCTCGAGCTCCAGAAAACACAGAAGTTGAATATTTGACACATAAACAAATAATGAAGTCTTTGAGAGACAAAGTAACTGCAGAATTGTTTATGGAACAAAATAAATGGGCTAGGCCAGGATCTGGAAACTCTAAAAAACTAGCTCCAAAGCATAGCTCAAAAGGACCAGCTAAGATTATTCCGAAATCAAGTCCAGCTAAAATAGTGGCTAAACCCGCAGCAGAACCTGCAGCAGCACCTGCAGCAGAGCCAGTAGTAGCTAGCCCAATTTTCATTAAGCAATTAGATCAACTTCAAGGAAGTAAGAATGCACGATTATTAATTGGGGAAGAAATGGCAGATGAGGTTTCAATTGGTGGGCTTCAAGAAGTTCTTGAAAAGCACAAAAGTAATGGAGTAAATACCTTAGTTATGGATGGAATTATTACGCAAAGACTAATTGAATTAGTTTCTAAAGCCGGAATAACGACAGTTGTAGCTGAAAAGAAAGGCCCTCTTCCAAGAGATCCAGTCGGAATTTCAATGTTTACTCGTGAAGATTTAGCTTAGAATAATCTAAATTCTAAATTTTCAAACTTTAGCCAAATGGTTATATCCCACACTAGGGGTGAGCTAAAGCTATGGCCGATGAAGTTAAGATTGATGAAGAAGGTTTACGACGTTCTGCTCGAAGTCAGATAATAGTAGACACTATTGAACGTAGTCTTGAAAAGATGATATTTGTAGAGTCTAATTTGGGTAAAGAGATGGATTCTCAGGACCTTTTCCAAGTAAGAAGAGAAGCAGTATCTGCAGTTGCAGAATTAAAATATGCAGTTTCAGTTCTAACTGGTAAGCTAGAGATTTAATGTCCTCACGGCTGGTACTCGCTTTAGATGAAACCGATCCCGCTCGAGCTTTAGAGATTGCTAAGTTAGTTTCTCCTTTTGTTGCTAAAATAAAGATAAATTATCCTTTAGTTTTATCGGCAGGTTTGGGCGTTGTTACTGAAATATCTAAGTTTTGTCCAGTTATCTGTGATTTTAAAGTTGCAGATATACCCAATACTAATCGACTTATTTCAGAGGCTGTTTTTGAGGCTGGAGCTTCAGGAATAATAGCTCATGCTTTCCCAGGTCCTGAATCTCTTAGGGCCATTAAAGAGGTAGACGATTCTAAAGAAATTTATGTTGTGATAACAATGTCTCACCCTAGGGGAGGTGAATTTTTCGATATCGAAAGATTTTGTGAATTAGCCTTAGAGGTAGGAGTTACAGGAGTAATTGCACCAGCTACAAGACCTGAGGATGTAGCTAATATAAGAAAATTAGTCGGTAATTTGAAGATAATATCACCAGGTGTCGGTGCTCAAGGGGGCAGTTCTCGTGAAACTCTCAAAGCAGGAGCTGATTACATTATAGTCGGAAGAGGAATTTATCTTTCAGATGATCCTGCAGCTGCAGCAGAAAAATACTCTCGTGAATTTTCAATAAATGATTAGGCTAAATTCTTTCTTTAAATCATTCGGTTCTAGAAAAGTTTTGAGAGGGATAGATTTAGAAGTAAATTCAGGAGAAATAGTAACATTAATTGGTAATAATGGAAGTGGTAAAACTACGTTACTTCGTTCAATCAATACTTTAGATTTTCCAGACCGTTATATTTTGGCTGAAGTTGATGGTTTTGATTTAGAAAAATATCCCGAAGAAGTTCGTTCACGTACTGGTTATTTGGCTCACAATCCGCCGTTTTATCCTGAATTAACTGGGGCTGAAAATCTAAAACTGTGGCTGGAATTGAATTCAGTAGATGATGCCGAATCAAGAGCTAGGGATTTTTTGGGACAGGTTGGTCTAGTTTCTTTTAGTGATGATTTATCCGGTAATTACTCAAGAGGTATGGTTCAGAGATTAGGATTCGCTATGGCCATTTCCCATTCACCAACTACTTTACTTCTAGATGAACCATTTACTGGTCTTGATTCTGAGGGAATTGAAATTATATCTAATTTATTACAGAAAGCTAAGGATAATGATTGTAGTATTATGCTTGTTACTCATGATAAAGTCACTTATGCTGACCGAGTATTGGAATTAGTTAGAGGTGAAATCAAATGAACCCAATAATTGTTCTTATCAAGAAGGAATTAAAAGTAGAATTAAGATCATTACAAGGTATCGTTGCCTCATCTATGCTTTCTTTTATGATTCTAATGTCCTTTAAGTTTTCTATAGTTACTAATTCATTAATTACTGGTTCAGGAATACTTTGGGCTTCTATTCTATTGACTGGCTTAGGTTTGATTACTCATATTTCAACACGAGAAGTAGAAAGAGGGACGTTAGATCTTCTTAAGTTATCTCCAATATCACGATATCAATTATTTTTGGGACGTATGTTTGGCTCACTAGCTCTTTTATGGGTTTTGAGTAGTATAATTTTTATTCTTTATATTGTAATATTTGAAAATCAATTTGGTAATGATTTATTCTTAGCTTATTTCGTAGTTTTAGTTGGTTGTATTGGTCTTTCTGCAGTTGGAACTTTAGCTGCAAGTACTGCTACTCCGTTACACGGAGGTTGGATGATTACATCCCTTTTTGCCATACCTATCTTATTATTCACAGTTATAGAGGCTGCAATTAGATGCACAGATTCCTTAATTTCGGGTTCATCAGACTTTGAATTAGCTTTTATTCTATTAATCCTTTACAACACGGTTTTTGCATTTGGTGGTGCTTGGCTCACTGAAATTTCAGATTAATTTTTTTCCTTATACAATAATTCTTTTTTCTTTTGTATTCCACCAATTCCGCTATAGCCACCTAATCCACCATCACTTCTTACAACTCGATGGCATGGTATTTTGATAGGGTAGGGGTTCTTTCCACATGCATTTGCAACTGCTCTAATCGCTTTAGGTTTTCCTATAGCAATTGCTAATTCCTTATAGGTTATTGTATTTCCGTGAGGAATTTTCTTTATTTCTTCCCATACTTTGATTTGAAATTCGGTTCCTTCTAATTGTAGAGCCATTCTATATTTTTTTGAGATTTAATGAAGCTGAATTAATACAATATCTCAATCCTGTTGGTTGAGGACCATCATCAAATAAATGTCCCAAGTGAGACTCACAATTTGAACAAACCACTTCAATACGTTTCATTCCGTAAGAAATATCTTCTTTTTCAGTAATTATTTCTTCGCTAGCTTCTTTGAAAAAGCTAGGCCATCCAGTTCCCGAATTAAATTTGTGTTCAGATTCAAATAATATCTCATCACAGCAAGTACAATGGTATTTTCCGTCATCATGGCAATCCCAGTATTCATTTTGGAAAGGAGGTTCGGTATCGCTACATCTACATACAGCGTACTGCTCTGGCGTTAACTTGTCTTTCCATTTATCTTCCATTATATGATTCCTGCGGTTTTCCCGCCTTTTTCAAATGCACTTAAAGCTAAATTTAAGTCTTCTCTATCTAGTCCGGCACTCATCATAACTCGAATTCTAGATTTATCTGGAGAAACCATTGGGAAAACAATTGGTAATGCAAAAACATTAAATTCCAATAAGTTGGCACTTAATTCTTTTGCTTTATGAGATTCTCCACACATTACTGGAATAATCGGAGTTTCAGAGACGCCAGTATCAAATCCCATTGACTGTAATTCATTTCTGAAATATTCGGTATTGGACCATAATTTCTCTACATGTTCAGGCTCAGATTCTAAAACTTCGATTGAGGCCTTACATGATGCAATAGTTGCAGGAGGTGCTGAACCAGAGAGTAACATTGTTCTAGATTTATTAAATGCATAATCCACCATGTGCTTTTCACCAGCAACAAGGCCACCTACAACTCCAAATGCTTTGGAAAAAGATCCTGATTCCATGTCTACATCATCCTCAACTCCAAAGTGAGCTCCGATACCTCTTCCACCAGCTAGTACGCCTTCTCCATGACAGTCATCAATGTATGTCATTGCGCCATATTCTTTTGCTAATTTAGTTATTTGATCTAGAGGTGCAATATCGCCATCCATCGAAAATACACCATCACTTATGACTAGAGTTTTTTCACTTTTCTTTGTGGCTTCCTTCAATCTATCTTCCAATTCCCCCATATCATTGTGGGCATAAATTGTTCGATTTTCTTTTTTGACACCAGATAATCTTACTCCATCAATAATAGAACCATGATTGAGTTGATCCGAAATAATAGAATCCTTTTTGCCTGCTAATTGAGGAATTAATCCTGAATTTACAGCAAATCCAGTTTGGTAATACAATGCAGCTTCACGATTCTTGAATCTTGCAATAGTATCTTCAAGTTCATTATGGATGTCCATGTTGCCTGCAATAGGTCTGACACTTCCACTTCCAGCCCCATGAGATCGTACTGCATCGATAGCAGCTTGTTTGACTTTAGGATGATTACTCAGACTAAGATAATTATTTGCACATAACATGATTCTTTCTTTACCGTCAATAATAGTTCTTCCAGTTGATGGTCCACTAATTACGGGGGGTTTCCAATCAAATCCTTTTTTGACTAAATCTTCATATTCTTTTTTCATCCAATCCGTCGGACTATTCATCTAATTCCTCAGATTTTTTAACATATCCTTTGTCATACTTGCGAGATCAAAACTTGGTTTCCATCCCCATTCCTTTCTTGCAGCATCATCATTTACTGAGACTGGCCATGAATTTGCAATCTCCTGACGATAGTCTGGTTTGAAGGTACATTCAAAATTAGGGATTATTTTTTGTATTTCTTCGGCCAATTCCAAAGCAGTAAAGCTCATTCCAGATAGATTGTAATTGGAATGGTGCTTCAGAGGCTCTAGCGGAGCTTCCATTAGCTCTAAAGTTGCTCTAATTGCATCAGGCATATACATCATTGGCAATTTGGTTTCTTCATTCACAAAACATTGGTATTTTCCATTTTTAGTAGCTTCGAAAAAAATTTCAACGGCATAATCGGTGGTTCCTCCGTTTGGTCTATTTTTCCAACTAATTAATCCAGGATATCTAATTCCTCTAACATCAACATTGTACTTATTAAAATAATAATCACACAATAACTCTCCAGATACTTTAGTTAAACCATAAACTGTAGTTGGATTCAAAGCCACATTTTGAGGCGTATCTTCTTTTGGTACATCATGCCCGAAAACGGCAATTGAGCTAGGACAGAATACTCTTTGATTATATTCTCTAGCCACCTCTAAAACATTTTGAAGTCCGTTCATATTTATATCAAAACAGAGTTTAGGATTTTTTTCTCCAGTGGCTGACAATATAGCTGCTAAATGATACACCGTTCCAATATTATTGTCATTTACTATTTTTTTATATTTGTTAAGATCTAAAATATTACATATTTTGAATGGCCCTTCTTTTGCTATTTCGGTTTCTCTTATATCAATAGCCATAACATTTTCAGTACCATGCATTTTTCTGAGTGCAGCTGCTAGTTCCATTCCAATCTGACCTGCGGCCCCAGTTACTAGAATTTTTTTGTTATTATCAATAGACACGTATAGGCACTGTTGGCATTATTTTATAATGATTCCCAAAGAGTCATTAAATGCGTGTTTCATGGCAAATTATGACTAATAGTTCTCCAATCATAATTGTTAACGTCAAAGCGTACGAGCAAGGTTACGGCGCTGATGGTTTTGACTTATGTAAAATAATGGAAGAAATAGCGATTGAATATAATGTAAACTTAGCGGCTGCAGTTTCAGCAATTGACTTAGTAGATTTTAGTGATAATCTGAAAATCCCTATCTTCGCGCAACATGTGGATGGAGTAAATTATGGGTCCCATACTGGTTCTATATTGCCTGAAGCAGTCAGATATTCTGGCGCAGTTGGTACATTGGTAAATCACGCAGAGTGCCAAATGAGTTGGGAAGATATTGAAAAAACAATAAATCGTTGTAAAGAGCTTGGTTTGTTAACCGTTCTGTGCACTGCCGATTTAGAATCTTCAAAGAGAGGCGCACATCTAAATCCCGATATGATTGCTGTAGAACCTCCTGAATTAATTGGCGGCGATATTTCAGTTTCAACTGCTAAGCCTGAGATAATATCAGACACCGTTGAACTCGTCAAAAAGATAAATTCAGATATTTCCGTTCTCTGCGGTGCAGGCGTTAAAAATCAAACAGACGTTTCAAAAGCGATATCATTGGGTTCTGAAGGAATCCTATTAGCATCTGGCGTTGTTAAATCATCAGAACCAAGAAAAGTTTTATTGGATTTAATAAAGGGTTTATAATCAATTTTATATAGGGGCAAGAGTAGACAACCTCAGGTTGGTTACTGCTTGTGGAATTTATCACTTCTGAGGCTTGCCTAACTCAAATAGCGGAGTAAAAAAAATGTCGATTGGAATTGAACCTTTAGGAGAGATGGTTCTTATAGAACTAGAACAAGCTGCTGAAAAGACAGCTAGCGGATTTATGCTACCAGAAGCTGCCAGAGAAAAAATGAATGTAGGTACTGTTG
>Ga0114997_10003467_pt1 | contig 12381 bp, 11 predicted proteins | sample ArcticOcean_MG_C_2_FD_87045 | JGI IMG/M metagenome (GOLD analysis project Ga0114997, IMG submission 87045) | Marine microbial communities from western Arctic Ocean - ArcticOcean_MG_CB4_136 | ecosystem: Environmental > Aquatic > Marine > Oceanic | place: Arctic Ocean: Canada Basin | collected... | reverse complement strand
TATCTACTGTTTTACTTTTATCTACTGGTTTACTTTTATCTACTGGTTTACTTTTATCTTCTACCGAATTTAATAAGTTCTTTAATTCATTTATATAGTATTGTTTATTTGATGTTTCTAGGGCCGAAAATGTATATTTCATGTTTTTAATTAAATTTGAAAAGCCTTGTTCTGGTATTAAATATTTATCTTGATATTTATCAATACATTGATTATATGTTAAATTATCATATTTTGGATTTGTATTTATAAAATCTAGCCCAGTGCAATCTGATGACTCCTCTATAAAGCCAGGGCTTGTAATACCTAGATTAATTAATCTAGGTAATGACTTACTTAATTCTTCATCTTGATTAATTGTATTATTAACTGAAACTGTTGAAAAAATTTTTGGATTAGCCATATTAATTTAGTTTATAAAAAATATTTTATTTTTAATTATATTGTTATCGTATAAATAAAATATAAAATAATCATTGTTATTATCCAAATTATAAGGTCTTTTATAAAAGCTCCAAAATTAATAACATTATTAAATTCATTTTTAGACATTTTATTTTTAAATTTAATCTCTTGTTTTTTGTAGTTATAAAATTTTGATATTTTATTAAATTTCTGACTCGGTAATAATGTTAAATCTATTATAGGAAATATAACATTATCTAGTAAAGAATTTAATAAACGAAAACTAATTAACCCTGCAATAACAGATAAACTAACATACGATGTAATAAATAATTTAAAGCTTAATTCTTCTTTCATTTATTTATTACAATTTTATTTATTACAATTTTATTTAATTTATATTAAATACGATGTATCAGTGTAAAATTTAATTGAATTTATCATTTTAATTATTTTAATATTTACTGGAACTTTAAATAAATAAACATAATTAGATTTTAACAAATCCCATTTATCATCTATTATATAAAATCCATAATTACTTTCATCAATTTTATCAATTTTATCAATTTTATCAATTTTATCAATTTTATCAATTTTATCAATTTTATCAATTTTATCAATTTTATCAATTTCAATTATAGTAGTAATTTCATTACTTTCATTACTTTCATTACTTTCATTACTTTCAATTAATGAAAAATACCCTATATAATTATCCAAAATAACATCTTCGTTTTTCTCTTGTAAAACTAGTCGTTCCCTATCAGGAATATTTTCAAAACTAAATATTTCTATTGAATTTGTTTTATTGTTATTATTAAATAATAAATAGAATGTTTCAATTATTATTAATATTATGATATAAACTATTATAATAAGTAAATACATACATTATTTATTGTATATATTTATTAATTATAATTTAAGCGTTAAATTAATAATAAAAATTAATTAATATGTATTATAATGGTATCGTTTCAACAAGATTTATTATTAACATTAAATAAAAACCACGAAAATTATTTAAGTAAATATAATAGTTTAATAGATAATAACCATTTATTGCTGGAATTAAACATAGAAGAAGCAGGAAAAATAATTGAATATGTTAAAAAATTTAAAAAAACAATTAGTTCTATGAATAGTATAATAGATGATATTCAAAACATTAAACAAATGAATGATTTAAATACAAAAATTGAAAATGAATTACTAATTAAAATGATGCCTTTAATGTTTGTATATAGAACTTTATTAAATGAAAAATATAAAACAGATATAACTGAAAACGATTAAACATTTTCTTAGTTATCGATGTGCCAACATAATTCAATATAAAATTTGTTAACATTATTTTCATTAATTAATTCATATGGTCCTTTAACAAAAAACCCGAGTGGTTTATAATAACTAATTAAATCACTTTTAATTTTCTTTTGTTTAAAATTTAAAAATTTGCTTTTTAAAAATTTAATTTCAAATTCACTATTTTTGTTAATAATATCGTTATCCTCTGAAATATCTATAATAAATCTATATCTAGATATCGGTAGTTTTGTTCTTTCATCAATTTTATCTTTAAAACCAGAAACAATTGAATTTAAAGTATTATCATCAATTAATAAACTTTTAATAAATGTATCGTAAGATGAATTATATTCACTTAAATATAATTTTTGTATTTTTTGTTCTTTTGGTAAATTTAAAGGATTAATATCAGAAATATATTCCCAACCGTTAATAATATTTTTAGTTTCAGTTGTCATTTTATAAAAAATAATCTAAGTCTTTAAATAAATTTATTTGAAGACTTAGATTATTTTTTATTTTATAAATTAAATAGTTTAGCAATTAGTAATTAACGTTTTTTATGTTTACTTTTAATATCTTCAAGTTCTTCTGAATCATCTTCAAATTCATCACCTTCTTCTTCAGAACAAGAGTCAGTATCAGACTCGGTTTCATCTTCTGAATCAGAATATTCAAAATCAGATTCAGTTACTAGTTCAAGTTCCTTAGGTGTAGTATTAGATAAATTTTTCATTTTATTAATAGGTGGGAATAGTTCTTTAAGAGTTTGAAATTGTTCATTTGTGAAATTTCCTGGCAAAAGGGGTTTAAATTTAATAATTAAATCACCAACTTCGTTATCAGTTCCATAAATAGGCATTCCAAAACCTTTTAATTTTCTATAACAATCAATTTCTTCTCCATAAATATTAATTGGAGATGATGTAATGTTAATTTCTGTTCCATCTATGTGTACAATAGTCATCCCACAAGAATATGATTCATATAATGATATTTCTTTTTCTATTATTAAATTATTATTTTCTCTTTCAAATTCGTCATGTTCAGAACAACATAGTGTAATTATAATATCTCCAGTTTCATATCCTTCTTTTTCATCTGATTGTTTATTAAATGTTATTACTTGTTCATCAAACATACCAGGCTCTATTGTTACCGATATTTTTTTCTTCTCTTCCACTAGTGATTTCTTTTTGCCGTCAGATACTATTTTTTTTCTTCTTACGGCCAATTTTTTAACTTTTCCAGAATATAATTCTTCAAGTGTAACATTCAAAGTGAAATGTAAATCCTTAGTTCTTGGAGCTATTAATTCACATTCATCATCTGATTCCTGAAGTTCTTCAATTTTATTTTTAGATTTTTTAGTCTTTGACTGTTCAATATTTAATTTAATTTTTGAATTATTTAATTCTGAATGAGTTAATTCTGAATTATTAATAAAAGACGAACCATTTCCAGAAGTCATTTGCTCAATAAATTCTGGTGTTACCATTTTTGATACGCTCTCGGTAACCTGAGAAAGCATTGTAGACATATCAACTTCTTTTTGTGTTCCATCACTAGGATTATTTTGGGAAATTTGAGATGCTACTTGTTGGGCCATTTTTATTATTTCATTCATGTTTGCTCCGTCCATCTTTTAAATTATTAATAGACAATTATTATTATCTTATAACGCAAATAATAATTATTTATTCTCAATTTATTCTCAATTTATTCTCAATTTATTCTCAATTTATTCTCAATTTATTCTCAATTTATTCTCAATTTATTCTTTTTTAATTATAGGAATTTGACTAGCTCTTTCAGATGTAAATTTATCTAGATCCAATTTAGATTCATTTTCTTCATTATATTCAGGAACCCCCTTTGAAATACATGGTGCATCAAGTGTTGAAAACATAGAACCAGATTCAACATTATCATCTTCAAGACTTGAAAATGATGAAATAATTCCTGAATTTTTACTTGAAAATTGAATATATTCCATATCGTCTGATTTTTGAAAATAATCAAATACTTTTTTCCCCAGTATCAAATCTTTATCATTTACAATTAATGCTGGTATACTAATAATAGCCTTAGGAATTTCTTGGATGCTAGAAATATTAACATATTTAATTGTTTTTTCAGGTGGATTTTTTGTTAATAATTCTTTAAGTTTAATACAGGCAGGAGATTGGTCATGGTAAAATAATATTAAAGTATCACTCATTATATATTTATATTAATTAATTTTATTTTTATTTTAAAACGCTTTTTTTTAAAATAAAAATAAAATTATAATACTAAATGGATAAATATATAATACTATTAATCACGTGTATCATAATATCGTTATTTTATATTTATTATAATAAAAAAATAGAGAATTATACATCTACAGTAGTTAATAAAGTTGATTTAAATAATAAAACTAGTTGCAGTATTCCTTTTACAAATAATAAAAAAGATACATTTACAAATAATAAAATACCTGAATATAAATATTCTGATAATATTCTCATGTCTTCAGATGAATACCTAGGTATTATATCAAAATTATTAAATGATTTATCAAATAAAACTATTAATGTTTCAGATATACCACTAGATTCATTAACTGAAAAAGAATTTATAGAAGATTCTGAATATATTACGAAGTTTATTGACCTAAAAATAAATAATCTAATTAAAAACAAAACATATTTACAACAAAATGGTTCACGTAAATATGAATATTTATATACAAGAGACCCTGAAATTTATTACTACGGTGTAAAAGGACAAGAATATAATTTATTTAAAGTAATTTATACAATTGCTAACCCCCATAGAACATCTTACACAACTTGTATAGCTTTTATTACTCAATTAAAAGATAAATTAGAAATTCAGAATACTACATTTTTAAATGATTTCTCTGAAAAACACATAGATAAATTAAATACTATCTCAAAAGGTTCCTTAAAATTTGATGCATTAGATACATTAGCTAGTTATGATTTTGATAAATATGGAAATACTACACTTGAATCAGGTATTAATTATATATCTAATGATAAAACAGAAGAAAAAATAGAAGTAATAGCTGATATTCCAGATGAATATAAAGATCCAGATTTTACCCCACACTATTTACCTTCATTAATTAAAAATCAATTTAATTAATAATAAATTTAATTATTTTTTCCTGCGACGTTGAACAATGTAATTAACCATAGGTAATTTTTTTTGTTCTTCTTTATCTTTTTCTTCTTTTTCTTTTTCTTTTTCTTCTTTATTTTTTTCCCTAGTTGTTTTAATATCCTGATTATTTTTAATTAATTCTTCTACTTCTTCAACAGTTTTTTGTGCAACTAATATTAAATTTGAAATTTCTTCTGATATTTCAACTTTTTTCTTAGACAGTACTATTTTAATAAATTTTTTTAATAATTTTACATCTTTATTTAATATTCCATATTCTAATTGTTTAATAATTTCATCTTTATCTGATTTAACCTTAGGTAAAACTTCATTGTATTCATTAATAACATCTGATAATTGTATTATATTATAAATTTTATTACTTAATTTCCTTAGATTTACTGAATATTTCAATGATTGTATTTTAGCTTCTTTTGTTGCAGGGAAAGATTCAATCGTATCTAGCATATCATAATCATTTTTCTGGAATACTCCATATAATACTTCACCCATAGCATTATATATCATTTGACGTGTAATTATATTTTTCACTTTTGTTTCTTCTTGTCCCTGTAGTTCTTCTTCATTAGCTCTTTTTATGTTCGTAAATGCGGTATATATATATTCGTATGGAACATTATACAGTGTTTTAGAATGTTTTTTAATTATTATATCAGTTTTCTTAAATAGGTATTCGTTTTCTAATAATTTATATTCAAATAACTGTGGGGGATTTTTAATAAATTCATAATCTTCTTTTAATATTTTAAAATTATAATATTCAACCAAAACACTAGTATTAACTTCTTTAAAATTTGCTTCACCTAATTTAAATGATTTATCATTTTCAAAATATAAATATATTTCATCTTTATTAATGTATGTTTCAATTGTTTCAATGTCATCTTTTTTTACAATATATTTATTATTAGATATTAATTGATTACTATTTAAATTTTTATTTTTTGTTATTATTCTTGGTAATCTTATATTTGTATAATTAATATTATCTAGTATATTTTTTTCACGTTGTTCAATATCTTCGATTGCCCCCTCTTCTCCTTCACCTTCATCTTCATTAAATGTGATTGGACTTACATCTATAGGGTTTTTATAATTTAAATAATTAGGACTTTCAAAAATTGTTTCCAGGTTTGATTTTATAGAATATTGAATTAAATTTTTATAATAAACATCAAGTTTATTTTTTTGTTCCCTAGCAATTATATTAATTTCTTTTTCATCAATTTTTTTAATTAATAATAATTGAGTTATAAAATTATTAGCTTTTTTAATTGCTTCTTTCCATAATTTAGTTCTATTCCAATCTAAATTGCCGCTAGAATTTTTAATTACAGCAGTATTAATATCTATATTAATTAATTCATTTTTTTCAATATCATATTTTTGGTCTGAAACACATTTGTTTTTAATATATTTACATTTAATTTTATCAATTCCATATGAGTTAATATCATTACAATTTATTTCATTTGTAAATCTATTACATGAATCAAACAATTCCTTTGGACTTTTTTTAACATATTTTTGATTTACTCCTTCTCTAAATAATCTAGTTTTCCCATATGAATCAATATATTCAATTAATATATACATACTGGATGAAACTATATTATCATCTGAGCTCTCTTCAAATTCAGCTGGCCCTTCAATATAATTATATTTTTTTATATCAGGTAGTTGAAGTTTACTATTATATACGGGTATCAAATTTTCATTAAATTTAAATGGTACTGCATACATAGTGGAATATGTATCTTTAATTACTGGATATATTTCACCAGGATCTTTTACTCCTACTCTTGGTCTTAGTGTATAATTTATAAAAGATGTATATTTTTTCCTTTCTGGAAATGTTGGTTCAAAATTTAATGCTACTTTATTCGGATAGCTTATCTTAGAGTCAGTAGAAAAACGTTGAAGGCGTTCAAGACATAAGTATAACAATTTTTCAATATTTATATCTTCTTCATAATCTATTTTCAATAAAATAGCTAGTGAGTATATTTCATCACTAGTATAATTTTTTTTGCCATCTATAGTTGAATAAAAGTCAGGAAAATTTCCTCCATATAAATATTCATTTTCTCCTATTATATAGTATTCAGGTACATAAATTTTTGTACCATTTTTAATAGTTGGTATAATATTAGTTAATACTGGAGCTATGTATGTATTATATGCTATTAGATTCATCATATCTTTTTTCTCTTTTTTATTAATATCAATTACAGAAGAAATGATGTTAATTAGTTTTAGTTTATAATTAGTAGGTTCTTTATTTTGGTCTTCTATTAAAGTTTTTCTATATATTTCAAGTTCTGATTCACGTAATTTTTTAATATAATCAATATATAAATTTGGGTTTTTATCATTAATTCCTTCAGGTGGACTAAAAATAAAGTTATTATATAATCTTTCAACATTAATTAGATTTACATCTCCTTCTTTAATTATATATTCTGTAACTATAGGAATAATTTGTTTTGTATCAGTTATTAATTCACATAAATTTTTATAAGTATCTTTTACAAGACCTCCATAATGAACATAATCATCAGGTCTTTTAGAATAAGTATAAATAATTGTCTCAGTTGTATTTGATAATTTATCTATTTCCTGTTTAGAAAGGGTCAAATTACAATTTAAAAAAATTCTATGTAAACTTTTTCTTAAACTTAATCTTTCAGATATTTTAGCTACTCTATATATCCTTCTTGACATTAATTTATTTCTTTCCTGTTTTAAAAAATTAAGCTTTACTCTAGTTGGATCTTTATTCATAGGTATTTGAACAGTTATAAGTTTTATTTTTGATTTCTCCCAATTTTCATATTCAATCATTTGAAAAAATATTTCATCTATTTCAAGACTTGATAAATCGTTTTTGTTTTTTTTAAACATTAATAAATTATTGTCTATTGAATCTAGATATGTTTTATGTTTTAAATATAAATCTATCTCGGGCATCCAAGATTTTAAATATGTTAGTGTTTCACCTGGATTTGAAAAATAATTAGGTAAATCGTCTTTTGGTCTAATTAATGGAATTTCAAAATTTATTAATTCAACAAATGGTAAAATAGCCGATATATAATTTTTTAATGTATCTGAAAATTCATTAAATATGTATATAATTTTATCAACATTATTTATATAATTTTTTTTATTATGATTATATATGTCATTTTCTAGGGTTTCTACTAATTCTTCATTGTTTGGATAAAAAGAAAATATATATTCTTTCAATTTATTTATTCCTATTTCTCTCTGAAGTTTAATTTCATTTGGTATTTCTACATTTTCTGGATATGAATATTCTTGAATATCCTTGGCTTCTATATCATCTCCAGTTTTTAAATAATGTTCTATTTTTTGAATTTTACTATGTAAAATATCAGCACTTCTATAGAAATTATTATTTTCTAATTTCATCATATTTTCTTTCATAATATTTACTAAATCAAAAAGATAATCATCAAATTCGTTATATCTTCTAATAAGTTTATTATTGATATCAGGGATATTTACATGTAATTCATATACTTTTATTAGTTCAGTTTTATTAGAAGGTTGCTGTAAAATTTTTAGTTCATCGTATAGTTCATCAGATAAAGGTTTAACAATATTATAATATTTTTCATCTAGTTGTTGTCCATCTATTAATTTTTGTTTTTCTCTAAAGAACTCAGGTTTTAAACTGAGAGAAACAACTGAACCTTTTTCTAGATATTCAGTAAAATCTTTCTTTTTATTTTTATCCTTTATCTCTTTCACCTTTGTTAAAATATAAGAACCTTTTTCAGATGGTTGTATTTGAATAAAAGTTTCTATTCCACTTATTTTATCTTTTATTTTAATTGATTTTACAGGTATAAAACTAGATGGAACTACTACATTATTTGATGATTCTATTGGGTCATAAAATGTTTTATTAAAATTTCCTAGTAATTTAGATTCGGATATTCTATAATATTTTGCTTCTTCTCCTATTATTTCCTTTAATTTTAAAAATGATTCAGGGTTTTCTCTGAATTTCATTACAGATACAGTGTTATTTCTTAATTTTTCTATGTAAGATAAAGATTTTATTATATCAGTATCATTAATACATGACATTATTTCACTTCTGGATTTAGTTCTCAAAATTCTTCTAATTGAATCAGACTGTAATTTATTAATATGGTCTTCGCTTATATAAAATTTATCTTTTGTTATAGAATCAAATTCCTTTTTTAAATGTGTAATAGTTAATGATACTGGTGTTTCATTTGTCCATTTTGGCTGTCCTGTATATAGGTCTCTTTCAATATAATTAATTTTATAACCAGGAATAAAATTTTTAGCTCTTTTCTCTGCGGTAGATAATTTAATAGAATATTCAAACATTTCACCTATATTTTTAAAGTTTTTAGGTTTTTTAGGCCATTCTATTTTATATGCAGAAGCTATTTGTCTTAGATATTTTTCCTCTGATTTAATTAATTCCTTCATTTTTTCGTCCCAGTTCATAATTGATAAATCTTTCATTTTAATAGAATCGTCTGAAATAGATTCGTATTTTAGTAGTATGTTATATTCTAGGTTTAATAAATTATAAAATTTTCTATTAAAATCAAATTCATATATTTTTTCAGATAATAGTTCTTCTTCAAGCTCTTTTTTTAATATTTTAATACGTTCTATTTTAAGTTCGTCTTCTTTATTATCAATATTGAATCTTTTATAATTTAATGCTGCTTTATATTTAATAATCAATTTCTCTAGTGCATAAGTATAATCATCAATTTTACCTTCCTGGAGTGCATTATCAATAGACTTTAAATAATCATTTAATTTAGAATCTACATCAATCAATTGTGATAATTCTGATTTGTCATCAAATGACTCGTCTACATTATCAGAATCTTCTGGAATTTCAAATTCAATGTCTTCGTTTAATCCGTATTCTGAATCATCTGAAAAGTCTCCTTCGTCATCATAATCTGACATTTCTTAATTATATATAATTTATTTATTTATTTATTTATTAAAAATAACATTATGTATAATTAATGATAACAATATATTTATTAAAGAATTGTATACATTGCAAAAAAGTTTTTAAATATATACTAGATAACACAAGTAAAAACATCGCTATAATATTTGTTGATAGAGATGTTGTAATATCTATAAGAAATGATGAAAATAGCATTAATAGATCAAATAATTCAAATAGATTTTCAGTTTTCCCAGTTGCTTTTATTGGAGGTATGAATCAAAATATACCAGCTAAAAATTCAAAAATTATAAAAGGATCTAATTATATAATTAATTATTTACAAAATGAAATTAGAAAACAATCAGGTTTTGGAAAGCTCGATACTGTACCTTTGAATAATCCTATACCTTCTTTGAATAATACTATACCTTATTTGAATAATCCTATGCCTTCTTTGAATAATACTATACCTTATTTGAATAATACTGAAACTTTTAATAATATTCATAAACATAATAACTGTTTTGGTAGTAGTTGTAGTATACCTACAAAGCTAGAGAAAATAAATAATGATTTTGGTAATGTTCCAGGAATAGATATATTAAAAAAAAATAAAATGGGTGAAAATAAAATAAAAATAATCCCTACTTTAAAATATGAACAAGTTAATAACGGCGGAAAAAATAAGAAATGTGGACAAACTAATAAATGTGGACAAAAAGATTCTGGAGGTAATTATGGTAAGAAGATTATGAAATTTACATCTCCATTAGGAATTGAAATAGAATTTTAAATTTTTAAAAATTTAAAAAAATAATAAATATATGTATTATTTAATGTTTAATAAAGAATTTTGGGATTTTGATGAAAATAAAAATTTTACTATAATTAAGGTTAATAATAACTCATACAAAGTTATTAATAAATGGTCGAACCATATTGAAGCAGCTAATATACTCGATTCAATACATAATATAATTAATAAAATGTGTTTATATCTCATTGAAAATTATTTTAAATATTCAAAAAAAGATAGGATAGCAATTACTTGTTTTTTGGATATTCATTTAAATAACTATAAATTATCAGAAATGCAATTAAATACTAATTTTAATGGAATTAATAAACCTAGGGATATATTTTTATCACATGATGAAGAATTGGGTTCGGACGGAAAATACAGAGCAAAATGGAGGCACGTTTTTTTAACACTCAGGAAAAAAAATGGAGAATTTAGAACTGGCGGAAATATAATGAATCTAGTCATACATGAAATAACTCATACAATGTGTAATCACATTAGATGGAGAGATGATGATCATAATGAAGATTTTAAATATTATGAAAAATTTTTATATTCAGTATTAAATAAAATATAATTAGATATTTTATATTTATTCGCGTTTTTATATTTATATTAAAATAAGTTGTAATTAATGTAAGACTTCTTACTAATTAAAGACTTCTTAAGAGAATACTCTCCATAGCTCAGCTGGTAGAGCGGAGGACTGTAAATGTTCCAGATAACAGCGGTTATCCTTAGGCCCCAGGTTCGAATCCTGGTGGGGAGATTCTCTTAAGAACACTTTATTAAAATTAAAATTAAAATTAAAAAAAAATGTTAATAATTAAAAATGTCTGAATATTTAGTTTATATATTTCCTCCATTATTTGCTGCGTTTGGTGCAGTTGTTAAAGGAAGTTGGGACCATCACTTTAACAATATAAAAAAGATTAAACTAGATAAAATTAATCAAATCCAAAATGAACTAAATGTTTTTTATTTACCTTTATATCAAAAATTACAAAGAGAAGATATGATATGGAAAAAAATTGCACAATTAGTTCGTGCAAGATATAATAAAGAACTATTAGACAAATATAAAAATGAAAATATATCCCCTGAATACATTGAACTTTACACTGAACCCGAAATAGAATCAATACAAACACAAAACTACGAACAACCAGATGAACTTACTGATGAACAAAGTCATATTATATCATATTTACCAGGAACTATTGAACAAATTAAAAGAATTAGAGAGGCATTAGATAAGGAAACTTTAATATCACATATAGAAATTCAACTTCTTATTCATAATAATTTAATAGTAATACCAGATGATTTAAAGCAATTAATAAAAAAATTGGATGAACATATTACTTTATTTACAGCAATTCGAAGCTCAGGTATTAAAGATAAATGGCCAGGTGATTATGGTTCTAAATATCCAACAGATTTATATAAAAAACTTGAAGTTCATATTAAAGAACTATTTAAAAAACTAGATAAAAATAATAATGCACCATTTTATTTTACACTTTGATAAAATACTAATAAGCAATTTTGCAAATTATAATAATGTTTAAATTACTTAAAGTAAAATAATAAAAATAAGTATACAAATGTCATCTGAAATAAATTATGGAAGTCCAAATGGAAGTCCAAATGGAAGTCCAAATGGAAGTCCAAATGGAAGTCC
>Ga0114997_10003463_pt1 | contig 12388 bp, 11 predicted proteins | sample ArcticOcean_MG_C_2_FD_87045 | JGI IMG/M metagenome (GOLD analysis project Ga0114997, IMG submission 87045) | Marine microbial communities from western Arctic Ocean - ArcticOcean_MG_CB4_136 | ecosystem: Environmental > Aquatic > Marine > Oceanic | place: Arctic Ocean: Canada Basin | collected... | reverse complement strand
CTTAACTTTCAAAGATATGGAAGAATGAAGGGTATGTGTCAGATAGTAACTTGGAGTATTAGAGATGAAACACACCACGTTGAAAGTATGATTAAATTATTTAAAACATTAATTAAAGAAAATCCTAAAGTATGGACTGATAAATTTAAGAAAACTATCTATCAAACAGCTAGAGATATGGTAGAATTAGAAGATAAATTCATTGATTTAGCTTTTGAAATGGGTGGTATTAGAGGACTTACTCCTGATGAAGTTAAGAAATATATAAGATATATAGCGGATAGAAGACTGCTTCAGCTATCATTAAAACCTAATTATGGTGTCAAAGATAACCCTTTAGGGTGGTTAGAATGGGTGTTAAATGGTGTAGAACACGCTAATTTCTTTGAGAATAGAGCAACCGAATATAACAAAGGAACTACAACGGGCAAGTTATGGAACTAAAGTGCCCTTTTTAGAAGAATAATATGGACGAAAATGAAGATTTAGTTTTACCTCACAAGTCAGAAGACTTGGTAGAGCTACTAAATAAACTATATCCTGAGAAATCACCTGAATTAAAAGATGATACTAAGACAGTATATTTTAAAGCAGGGCAAAGGAATGTAGTACGATTCATTAATACATTACAAGAGAGGATAAAAAAATAAAACTATGTGTATGTCAGCACCGAAAGTACAAGCCGCTCCTATTCAAAGAGCACCCGCTCAGATTGCTTCAAGAATAGAAGAAGTAGCAGAAAAGCCTATTGAATTAATAACAGGCGATAAAGATATTAAGAAGAAAAAGAAAATGGCTTCTAAATCAGGTACATCTGCTCTACAAACAGGAGTAAATTATACTACTACTGGTTCTAGTTCAGGCGTTACTACTTAATAAGGATATAAATGGCGACTAAAAAGAGCAACGCAACAATGCTACAGGTTAATCCTACAGCAAAAGAACGATATTTAAAATTAAAAGAGAAGAGAGAAAAATTTGTAGACAGAGCTCAAGAATGTAGTGAACTAACAATATCTTCTTTAATACCCGTAGATGGTTTCAATTCTTCTACAAAATTATACAACCCCTTCCAATCGGTAGGAGCTAGAGGCGTAAACAATTTAGCGTCTAAGCTACTTCTTTTATTACTACCACCCAATTCCCCCTTTTTTAGACTAGCAGTAAGTGGCAAAACAAAAGAAGAACTTGAACAAAATAAAGAATTAAAAACTGAAATAGAAAAATCTCTAGCAAATATTGAAAGAGAAGTTTCTAAAAAGATTGAACAATTAGCTTTAAGAGTTAGTGTGTTTGAAGCTCTTAAACATTTAATAGTAGCAGGAAATGTATTAACTTATCTTCCTAAAGATGGAACTATGAGAGTATTTCCCATTACCAGTTTTGTATGTAATAGAGATTCCTCAGGAAACATATTAGAAATAGTTATTAAAGAAAGTGTTAGCCCATTAAGTCTTCCACTTGAAGTAATGGAAAAGTTAATCACTGACCCTGAGTATAAAAAAGATGAAGACATAGAATTATATACACATATTTACAGATTAGAAAATAATAAATTTTATATTTGTCAAGAAGTAAATGGAATTAAAATTCCTGAATCAGTAGGAAATTTCACTAAAGACCAAATGCCTTATGCCGCTTTAAGAATGGTTAGAGTTGATGGCGAGGATTATGGTAGAGGATATGTTGAAGAATTTTTAGGAGATTTAAAATCATTAGAAGGATTATCTCAAGCACTTGTTGAAAGTGCGGCGGCTTCTTCTAAAATAGTATTTATGGTTAAACCTAATTCTGTAACAAAGAAAAGAGATTTAGCTCTTACTAGAAATGGTGATATTATTACTGGTTCTGATGATGATGTCTCTGTATTACAAGCACAAAAACAATATGATTTACAAGTAGTTGAAAGAAGTATTGCTAAATTAGAAGAGCGTATGTCTTATGCTTTCTTATTACATACTGCAATACAAAGAGATGCTGAAAGAGTTACAGCTCAAGAAATTAGATATATGGCAGAACAATTAGAAACTGCTATGGGTGGAGTGTACTCATTATTATCACAAGAGTTTCAACTTCCATTAGTTAAAATACTAATGAAACGTATGCAAGAATCAAAAGAAATTCCACCATTACCTAAAGATGCAGTTACACCTACAATTATTACAGGTATTGAAGCATTGGGTAGAGGAAATGATTTACAAAAATTAAGAGAATTTGTGGCTGAGATAGTTAATCTAGCTCAGGTTAATCCACAAGTAGTTCAATCATTAAATTCTTCGGATTTAATTAAACGTATCGCTACCAGTTTAGGTATAGAGATGGAAGGTTTAATTAAGAGTGAGGAAGAATTAGCGGCTGAACAAGAAGCGATGCAACAGCAACAACAACAACAGCAGATGATGCAAATGGCAGAGAAAGCTGTTCCTGCGGTTGCGGGTAATATAACAAAACCACAATAATTAGGAGAAAAAATTTATGGTAGATAAAGTGGAAATAACAAGTCCCGAAACTACTACGGATAAACCAGTGGAAGAGACGAAGCCTACACAAAGTAAACCTGAAGGTTTGCCTGAAAAATTCAACTCAGTTGATGACTTAGTCAAATCATATTCAGAATTAGAAAAAAAACTTGGTGAGCAATCTCAACCTACTGAACAATCAGTAGACCCAGTTTCAAAGACTGAAGTAAAAGAAGAAGTAAAAGCAGAACAACCTAAATCTGATTTAGATATAGCTACAAAGGCTGTAGATAGTGCAGGTTTAAATATGGAAACACTCTCGGAAGAGTTTGCTAAAGATGGTAAACTTGCTGATGGCTCATACTCATCATTAGAAAAAGCAGGAATACCAAAAGAATATGTGGACAGATTTATTGCAGGACAACAAGCAATAGCTGACCAACAATCAGCAACAGTTAAAAACTTAGTTGGCGGCACAGAGTCATATGATAGTATGTCTGACTGGGCGGGTAACAATTTATCTGAAACTGAAAAACAGGCTTACAATACTGCGGTAAACAGCAAAGATTTAGAAGCTGTGAAGTTAGCAGTAGTAGGACTTAAAGCAAGATATGCACAAGCAACAGGAAGTGAACCTACATTAGTTGAAGGTAAAGCATCTCCTAGTGCAGAGCAAGGTTTTGCATCTTGGGCTCAAGTGACACAAGCGATGTCTGACCCTAGATATGCTAAAGACCCTGCTTATCAAGCTGAAGTAAAAAGTAAACTAGCTAACAGTAAAATATAAAAGGAGACGTATGTTTTTATACGCTTTAAAGAAAAAGTATGAAGCAGAGATTGCTGAACATACTTCGGTTGTTGATACTTACTTAAAAAATCCAGTAGGTATTCCCGACCACGACAATATTCTTGACACAATTAAAAATAGATATGATAAATTAACTATATCTACTTTAGCGTTAAAGAATATAAACGACCTTCTTGATAAAGCTCAAGAAGCTGAGAAGAAAAATAAAAAATAGTTGTGCAACCTTTATAGGTGGCAACTGCCAAGTAGATAAGTAGATTAACTTGACCTTCCTGCGGGAAGACAATTTAGTATAAGAAGCTGAAAATACAAGGCTTTTATTAACTAACATCATAATATAAGGAGATAAATTATGACAGCGGCAACACCAGCGAGTATACCTCAGGTAAACTCATCAGGTACAGAAGACGCATTGTTTTTAAAAGTTTTTGCAGGAGAAGTTCTTACTTCTTTTGACAGAGCTTCAAAAACAGGCGGAGCAGAGATGGTTCGTTCTATCTCTAATGGCAAGTCAGCTACTTTCCCAGTAATGGGCAGAATAGCGGCGGCTTATCATACAGCAGGAGCAGAAATTTTAGGCTCAACTGCTCACCACAACGAAAAGGTTATTACAATTAATGACCTTTTAACATCTTCAGTATTTTTAAGTAATATTGAAGAAGCAAAAAACCACTGGGACGTAAGAAGTGCGTACTCTGCTGAAATTGGCAGAGCTTTAGCTTTTGTTAAAGATAAGCACGTTTTACAAACTATTGGTCAATGTGCAATAGGAACTACACCTAACGTAACAGGTGGAGACGTAACAAGTAACATATTTGACGCTGACATAGCTCACGCAACAGATGCAACTGCCGCTACGGCGATGATAGGTGCTATCTTTACTGCGGCTAAACAGTTAGACGCAAATTATGTTCCAAGTGAAGGCAGAAAATGCTTTATGAGACTGGAAGAATACTACAAATTAGCTAACGCTACAAACGTTATCAATGCTGATTTCAGTGGTAAAGGTTCAATCGCAGAGGGCAGAGTTGCAAGAGTAGCAGGAATTGATTTAATTCCAGTTCCTCACTTTGTTGAATCAAATGTAACTGCAGGAGTAGACGCAGGTTCAGCTACAGCAGGTACAGCGACACCTCAAGCTGTGGATTTAAGAACATTCGTAGCTCTTGTATCGCACCCTTCAGCAGTTGGTACTGTTAAACTTATGGATTTGGCTGTTGAATCAGACTATGACATAAGAAGACAAGGTACGCTAATGGTAGCGAAATACGCTATGGGTCACGGAACTCTTAGACCAGAAGCGGCTGTAGGAATTAAAGAAGCGTAATAGTTTCTTTACTACACCACAATAGATTAGGGGGAGCAATCCCCCTTTTCTACTTTTAATCAACAAGAGGATATAACAAATAATTATGATAGATAAAATAAAAGAAAAATATCTTGAAACCAAACATTTTTGGACTGAACATAAAAAAGTAGTTCTTGTTTTTGGAATCATTTTAATAATCGCAATAATAGTATAGATAATGGCAACACAAATAACACCCACAACTGAGCTACAAACAGTTAATCAAATGCTTTCAGTAATTGGTGAAGCTCCTGTGAACGCAATTACAGGAACAGTAACTACTGATGTATCTGTCGCTAAAAATATTTTAGATGAAACAACTATGTCAGTTCAATCTATGGGGTGGAATTTTAATTCTCACTATGCTTACGTTTTAACAAAAGATACTGATAATAAAGTACCTTTACCATCTAACTGCGTCCAAGCAGACGCATCTGCACAATACCGAGATAGAAACTTGGTTATTCGTAATGGTTTTCTATACGATATGGACAATCATACAGATGTATTTGGAACATCAACAACCCTACCTACAGTGGACTTAGTCTTAGTCCAACAATTTGAACAACTCCCTGAGTATGCAAGGCAATACATAGCCGCTAAATCAGCGAGACGTTTTGCTTCAAGATATATTGGAGATAAAGGCTTAACTGAATTGGCAGGAAATGATGAACAAGAAGCATTAGCCGCTTTTAGACAAGCGGATAGTAGAAGTGCTGATGCAAATATATTAGAAGGTGATGTGAATACTTTTTCAATAATTAACAGGACTAGAAGAAAGACGTACTAATGGGAGTTGTTTCACAATCAATACCAAATTTTCTAAATGGTATGTCTCAACAAACCCCTTCACAACGTGGAATTAATCAAGGTAAAGACCAAATTAATTGTCAAAACAACATTGTAGATGGGTTATCAAAGAGACCTGCTTTAGAATATGTCGCTACATTAGATGCGTCAAACGTCTTCCCTAACACAACTAAAATATGGAATATTCAAAGAGATGAATCAAATCGCTACATTTGTGCGTTCTATGACAATGGAGTTAAAGTCTACGATTTGGCAGGTAATGAAAAAACTGTCAGTTATCCTGATGGAAATACATATCTTAATACTACTAATCCTAAAGCTGATTTTCGTATGGTTAATATTGCTGATTACACCTTTGTTGTTAATAAGTCTATTATTCCCACTGCTGATACTACATTATCTGCGGCAAAAGTAGAGGAATTTCACGTCTACTGTAAATCAACAAATTATGGTAGAGAATATAAAGTAGCATTAAGACACGAAGATTGGGCTTATGAAGTAGAAGTTATATTTCAAGTACCTACAGGAAATAGTGCGGCAACAGATAGTAAATATAGAGATACAAATAAGATAGTAGATATATTAATGTATGGTACTTCAAGTACCCATTATGATGCTACTGCAAACGGAATTGGTTTTAAAACAGTAAGAACAGATACAGGAGCAACATTATCTACAACATCAGGTTTAGCAAACTTTTCTGATATAACAACTTATTTTACTTTTGAACAATTTGATTCTGTTATTTATGGAACAATTATTAACCAAGCTAAAACTTATACATTAAGTACATCTGATGGTTCAGGTAATACAGCTATGTATGGCATTAAAGATACAATACAAGATTTTACAAAATTACCTTACTATGGAAAAGTAGGAACGATTATAAAAGTAACAGGTGATGAAGGAGATACTCTTTCTGATTACTATGTTAAATTTGATGGAACAGGTGTATGGTCTGAAACACTAGCTCCTGCTACAAGTTTAGGTTTAACAGATACTACAATGCCTCACGCATTGATAAATAATAATGATGGTACATTTACATTTCAAAAATTAGATTGGGTAGATAGAAGTTGTGGGGATTCTACAGACACTAATCCTAACCCTTCATTTGTAGGTAAAAAAATACAAAATTTAACTTTTTATAAAAACAGATTAGGAATTTTATCAGGAGAGAATTTAATTCTAGCAGAAAATGCTAGTTATTTTAATTTCTTTGCTACAACAGTTACACAAGTTTTAGATACTGACCCTATTGATATAGCGGCTTCAGGTACACAAGTTAATACATTGAAAAATTCAGTAGGATTTAATGAAACATTATTATTATTCTCTGATACAGCTCAATATAAACTTGACCACGCAGGAGATACAATTAGTCCAACTACTGCTATCTTAAATGAAGTATCAAGTTTTGAACACGATGATAATGTGAGACCAGTAGCGGCAGGAAAGTTTGCATACTTTGCTCAAGCAAGAACAAGCAATACAGCAATTAGAGAATATTTTTCTGATGACAGTACATTAACTAATGATGGTTTAGATATTTCAGTTTCAGTACAAAGTTTAATGCCAACAAATGCTTATCAAATTATAAGTAATACAGTTGAAGATTGTCTAGCAATTTTATGTTCTGATACAGCAGATGCACAGGTTGTGCCTTATGCAACGAGTTCAAATGTAACAGCAACTAATGCTGATACGATGTATATATATAAATATTTCTTTGATGGTGGTGAAAAAGTACAAACCGCTTGGTCTAAATGGGAATTTACAGGTGTAAAAATACTTGGTGGATTTTCAATAGAAAGTAATATTTATTTATTTACTGCTGAAGGAAAAACAACAAAATTATTTAAAGTAGATTTAAGAAATTTAAAAGATGCTACATTAGGGTATGGTATATATCTTGATAAAAGAGCATCAGCAACAGGTACATATTCAAGTGGTACGGATTTAACAACTGTGACTTCTCCTTATGGAGCAAAAACAGGATTAATGGCTGTTGATAAAACTAATGGAACAGATTATGCTTTAACTTCTGCTTCAGGTGCAACTTGCACAATAACAGTTTCAGATGCGGCAAATATTGCAGTAGGTAGCACTATAGTAATTACAGATAACGCAGGTGTATCTACAACTATGACAGCTACTAATAGTGACCCTGCTTCAGCTTTAGAATTTTCAGTTGGTGGTTCAAGAACGAATGATGATGTAGCAGATAATATTGCTGTAGGAAGTGGTGGAGTTCTTGGTATTAATAATTTAGCGGGATATTCAGCTCCAAATCCTGCGGGTGGAACACCCGTTATTACAGTTACAAGAGCCGTAGTAGGAGATTCAAATTTAACTGTAACTTCTTCTGACCCTACAAGATTAGCTGTTACAAATTTTGTTGCAGGAAATTCTTTTACTTTAGTTGGTAATCATACTAGCTTATTTATAGGAACACCTTACGAATCTAAGTATTCTTTATCTACACAATATGTTAGAGAAAATACTGGTAGAGGACTTTTAGCAGTAACTACAGGTCGTTATCAAGTTAGAAATATAGCATTAACTTACGAAAATTCAGGTTTCTTCACAGCAGAAGTAACACCTGATAATAGAAGTAAATCTACAACTGTAATGAACGGATATGTTCTAGGAACTTCAGGAAGTACCATTGGTTCTCCTGCTTTGTCTTCAGGAACAATTAAAGTTCCAGTACAATGTAGAAACACCGATTTTACTTTTGACATTATCTCTAGTTCTCACTTACCTATGTATGTGGCAAGTGCGGAAGTAGAAGGTTATTATCATAACAGAGCAACAAGGATATAATGGAAAAAGAGAACTATGTACGTCCCGCAGTATTAGCTGACGCATTACAATTAGCACCTAAAGTTAGGAAAGCAGACAGGGAAGAGATAAGAGCCTCAGATGGTAAATCACCTTTGGAAGCTCTTGTTATACCTTTCACTTATGAAAAAGCTAGAAGCTATACTATTGTAGGAACAGCTAACGAAGGAGTTATGGGTATGTTTGGAGTTGCTCCAACAAAAGACCCTGAATATGGAGTGGCTTGGTTATTATCAAGTGAAGATTTATTTAAACATACAAAACAATTTATAAAAGAATGTCCTTACTGGGTCTCTAAGATGAGTCAAGGATATACTTATATATACAACTGGGTGGATAGGCGAAATTGGAAGTCATTAAAGTGGCTTCAATTTTTAGGCTTTGAAGTCAAAGAAGAAATTAAAAATTATGGGGTAGGAAAACTACCCTTTTTACTAATGATAAAGGAGATAAATAAAGAATAATGTGCGGAGTAGCAGAAGCCCAAATGGCGTTAGCAGTAGTAACAACAGTCGCTAAATTTCAAAATGAGAGTGCTGTTCATCAAAGAAATACAGCCGCTAATGAAGTTAGTATGCAAAATGCTAACCAAGCCTATTTGAATGATTTATCTAAAATTGATAATGAGTCTTCTCGTGCAACACAAGCAAAGGCTTTAGCTGAATTAACAGCAAGACAAGAATTAACTAAAAATCAAGCTATGGCTCTTAACTCAGGATTTGGAAACTCACTTAGAGTAATGCAAGATATGAGTGGAGCACACGATTTAGGTTTCTCTGAAATAGCTTTTGATTTTGAAGCAGATATGTTATCTTTACAAAATTCAGAAAATGATGCTTATGCAAATATGCACAGAAATTATGCTAACATAAGACAATCTGATGCACCTAGTTTAATAGGAGCAGGATTACAAATAGCTTCAGCAGGATTAAATTATGCAGGTTCAGATAATAAATGGTCATCAAAGAATAAAAGAGTAAAAACAGGATATGGAACATCAGGTTATGGCAGAAATCCTGATGTATTTCAATAATAAGGAAATTAAATGGCAACAAAATATAAATCACAAGTAACAAACAAGTGGATAGGTTCAAGTTATAAAGGAACTGTTAGACACCAAGACGCTAAAACAACAGAAATGGGTCAAATTGTTTCTGCTTTAAGAAATGACCTTACTCCTGCTATGAATAATTGGGGAGAAAAACACATTGAAAAGAAACAAACTGAAGCAGGAGCTAAGATGGACGAGCTTTATGCTAAAGGTTGGAAAACAAAAGATATTCAAAAAGCTATTTTAAATAATGAGATTCCTGAATTAAGTAATCAATATGTTAAGAATGTTGTAGATACACACTCAGGAAGATTTGAAGCAGTAAATACAATTAGACAAATTACAGCTAATAAAGATGATTATAATTATAAAGAAACAGATGGAACTATAGAAGAATTTTGGAAACAATATTTACCTAATTTTGATGGAGCTAGTTCATCATTTACAACAGGTTTTTCAGCCGCTTTTAATGAATGGGCGGCAGAAGCAAAAATTAAAGATGCACAATTAAGAGCTGAATGGTCTCACGATAAGAAAATAATGAATGGTGTAAAATATTTAGATACATTTGCTAAACAAGATATGTCTACTTATTGGAAACAAATTAAAACTTTAAATACTGCTATGCCTATAGAGGGCAAAGATAAAGCATACTACTTTGATAGTGATGAAATGAATGAAGTAGCGATGGCTCACGTTCAATGGATATTAGATACAACTGAAAAACCTGAAGATATAGCTGTTGCTATGCAAATTTTAACTACAGATAGAGGGATAGGAACAGGTGGTAATAAACTAGGTACTTTATTAAGCACAAGAGACCCTGAAGTGGGTGCTTTATATCAGAAATTAGAATTAAAAGAAGCTCAACTTACACAAAAAATAAGAAGAGATGAAGTATATAATAAAGATAAAGATGTTGAAGCTATTTGGGCTGAAGCGTTTGAACAAGTACCAGTAAGTGCTACTGCGGATATGAAGGGTGCAGACTCAGTTGGTATGCGAAATAAAAATATACTAGAATTAAATAAAATACAAGAAAAGTTAAAACAATTTAATGACCCATTATTAATTGATACTTTTGGTAAATTTTTTAGTGCAGATAGAACTATTACTAATGACCCTAGTGTTACTTCCGCATTTTTGAATGAAATTGCTGAAGGTACATTTGCTACTTATTCCGAAATGGTAGCTGAACTGAACGCTAGAGGTATTCCTAATTCACAATTAACAACAGCAAATGCTAGATGGCAAACTTGGATTGGTAATAAAGATAAAGGAACTTCACCTGTTTACTTTTCTGACATTACATATTCAAAAAGTATGCCATCAATAGAAGCTAGTGTTTTACAATCTTTTACTGAAGGAATTAATGTAGTTAAAGGTGGTAAAGAAGCTGTTATTAATGCTAGAAATTATATGAAAGATGAAATTCTTGCTTATGAACAGAGATTTTTTGACGAAAATGGAACTGTACCTAGTTGGGAAGAACGGAGAAAATTTATGGCAGACTTGGGTAAACACGTTATGTCAGTATTCAGAAGTAGTAAAGAAGTTGCTCCTGACACTTTAATTTCAATGAAAGATAAAGCCATAGAAGAGGAGAAAATTAAAAACCTAAGAATAGAAAAACAAGTTAAAGAAAAAGGTAAACTACTTAAAGAGAATATTGAAACTTTAGTAGATAGTGGGACTATTAAACTTCCTGCTCGTAAAGAAGAACCTAGTTTTGATGATTATATACCTTTTAATGAACCTTCCGCACAAGAATTTTATGAAGAAAAGGTTAAGCCTATAGTTGAAGGGTATGTCACACAAATACTTGAGGGTCTTAATCTTGATTCATCTTATTTTGGTACAAAAACAGAAGACTTTATTCCTGCTTTTAATAAAGCCGAACAAGAAAAGTTTTATACTGTTATAGCTAAAAGTATATTTGGAGAGAATTGGTCAGCACACAACACTAAACAGGTACAAGACATTATTGAGGTGATGTTGGGTATTAAAAAATAATAAAGGATAACTAATATTATGGGAATTTTTGATGGTATTGTTGAAGAAGATAATACATCACTAGATATTTCTACAGTTAATTATGACTTAGAAAAAGCAAAAAACGCTGAATCAGCTTTAGAAGAAATACAAACTGAAAGATTTTATGATACTTTAAGAAGTTACTACTCTCATAGAGAAGGCAGTGATGATTTTAATTTTAAGCCTCACGCTGATTTATTAGAATATTTTTATAATGATAGGTCTTGGAGAAATCATAATACAGTTTTTATGGGTATGGATATGTCTAATGCGATGTCAGATACTCCTGATAGATTAAAAGAGTTTGCTTATATACAACAAACTTATGAAGCTCTCCCTTCTTTTTGGGACGACCCTAATAGAAGTTTTGGTTCTTGGTTATGGGACAATGGTGGAGCTATGGTCTTAGACCCTGTAAATCTTATTGGTTTAGGTATTGGGGGTCAAGCAGGAAAACAAGCATATAAACTAGCTTTGAAAGATGCTCTCAAAGGTAAGATGGCTAAAGAAATAAATAAAAATGTTTTTAAGGAAGTTAGCAAACAAGCATCAAAACAAGGTTTATGGAAAGCTGTCAAAAAAGGAGCTTTATACGAAGGATATATTGGTGCAGGGATAGGTGGAGCTCAAGATGCTATTTTACAAAACACGGCTATAAAAACTGGTATTCAAAATGAATTTGATTTAAAGCAAACAGGTTGGTCTTCATTGGCAGGATTTGGATTTGGAACAATTTTTGGAGCAGGATTTACGGGTGCAGGTTTTAAATTATCTACACGAAAAATGAAAAATACTTCTATTAAACAGTTAGAAGATTTACATAATTATGGTAGAAGTGAAATTACAGGGCAAAGATTATTTAAAGATTTAGGAACTATTAAAGAAAAGACAGAATATTATAAGAATTTAACAAGAGCAGAAATTGACCAAATAGAATATAAAAGTAAATTACACGGAGATAAGATAAAAGACCAAGTTGATAATTTAGATAGTATTGATATAGATGGTAGTTCTAAACCACCTAAAGAACTTTT
>Ga0114997_10003462_pt1 | contig 12393 bp, 10 predicted proteins | sample ArcticOcean_MG_C_2_FD_87045 | JGI IMG/M metagenome (GOLD analysis project Ga0114997, IMG submission 87045) | Marine microbial communities from western Arctic Ocean - ArcticOcean_MG_CB4_136 | ecosystem: Environmental > Aquatic > Marine > Oceanic | place: Arctic Ocean: Canada Basin | collected... | reverse complement strand
GCCTATTTTTGTAGAGCTAGTTTATGAGTTTATTCAATAAATCTTGGGGTAAATAATTTTTGATACTGGGTATTCGTGTATCAGGAAACACAGATATTTGCGTTTGGTTTTTCTCAATGCTGTGAGACTTTGAGACTGTTCAGACTGGGCTTTGTAAGATAGGATAATGGCTCATTGCTAAGCCTCTACAGAGATTATTTATGTTACAACACTGGAGTCGGGCCATTGCTCATATTTGGGGGCTTGAAGGTTCTCTGACGCAACTTGACGGCGAATATGACCTAAATTTTTCGGTCGCTACCCCTACAGAACAGTTTGTGCTCAAGGTGATGCGACCAGGTTGTGAGCAAGCTTTTGTAGACATGCAATGCTTAAGTTTAGAACACTTGCATCAGCAGTCTCTGTCGGCCCAAGTTCCAGTGCCTCAGGTAATCACCACTTTAGAGGGACAGAACTTTACTGTCTATCATGATCCTCGAGGTAAGCCGCGTATTGTTTGGCTGGTAAGTAAATTTGAAGGTCTCAACTACGCTCATTTTCAACCTAAATCTGGTGTGTTAATTCATCAGTTAGGTAGTTATATGGGGCACATGTCTGCTCAGCTTGAGTCGTTTAACCATGCCTACCTCAAGCGAGATTTTAAATGGAATTTGATGCAGTCTGGATGGATTGAGGCTGAACTTGGGTGTATTGAAAACCTCGAACGAAAGGAAATTATTACCACTATAGTTGAGCAGTTTAAGGCCCTCGAAACAGATTTAAACAACCTTCCTCAGCAATGTATTCACAATGACGTAAACGACTACAATATTTTGGTGCAGGGAAGCCTTAATCAAGCGCCTTACATTAGCGGAATTATTGATCTAGGGGACATGTGCTTGGCACCTAGGGTATGTGATTTAGCCATTGCTGGGGCTTATATTGTGTTGGACCAAACACAGCCAGAACAGGCCTTGGCGCAGCTGGTAGCTGGCGTCCACAGCAGTGCACCACTAACGGCAATGGAAGTGGCTTTAGTTTGGCCTTTATTGCGTATGCGCTTGGCTGTGAGTGTGGTTAATTCCACGCTGATGGCTTTGGATAATCCAGACGACCCTTACATCACTATTTCTCAAGGACCTGCTTGGGCATTTTTGCAAAACCATAGGATGAGTGGTGGCTTGATTGAGGCCCGCCTGCGCTTTGCTTGTGGGTTGCCTTTAAACACTGCAGCCAAGCCAACATTAGCTTGGTTAAGTGAGCATAGTGGGGCGTTTTTCCCCTTATTGGGTGCAGATATTGATCTCAACCAAGCCCCTATGGTTAACCTGAGTGTAGAGGGTAGCAGTATTCCTCAAGATCCATTTTCTATTCAGCCTCACGAAGCCCAGCAACTGATCAACCCTAATCTGCAATTAGCCCTTGGCTATTACTTAGAGCCGCGTTTGGTGTATACCGACAAAGCCTTTAAAAATGGCTCTTGGCCTAGCAGTAACCGTCGCACTGTTCATTTGGGGCTGGATATATTTGCCCCAGCAGGCACCGCCTTACATGCGCCCTTAGCAGCCACGGTAGAAGCCATAGATAATCGTCAAGCTAATTTAGATTATGGTGGTGTGGTTATTCTGCGACATCGATCCCCCAGAGGTGATGAGTTTTATAGTTTATACGGTCACCTCAATCCAAGTTCAGTCACCCAGCTTAAAGTGGGCCAAGAACTTAGTGCAGGTGATGTATTTGCACACTTAGGTGAGCCAAGTCACAACGGTGGTTGGGATCCTCATGTCCATGTGCAGTTAGCCTTGTCTATTGAGGGTATGGGCTATGATTGGCCTGGTGCCGTAGACCCAGATGATATGAATCTATGGCAAAGTGTGTGCCCAAATCCTTCCTTATTGCTCAATTTAGATCATGATGTCACTCAGTATAGCCCGCCCAGTAAAGACCACGCCCAACAGGTGCGCCAAGATCACTTTGGTCAAAACCTTAAGCTGAGTTATGCAGAGCCATTAATGTTCCTGAGAGGTTGGCGCCATTATTTGTTTGACGAATGGGGCCGGCCTTACCTCGACGCCTATAACAATGTACCCCATGTGGGGCATGCCCATCCTCGAGTTGCTCAGGTTGCGGCCGAACAATTGGTGCGTATCAATACTAATTCTCGTTACCTTCACCCTAGTCGGTCAGCCTTTGCAGAGCAAGTATTAAGCCATATGCCGAGTGAATTATCGGTGTGCTATTTTGTTAATTCGGGTAGTGAAGCAAATGAGCTTGCCCTTCGCTTAGCTCGTGCCCACACCGGAGCGAAGCAAATAATCACACCCCAGCATGGTTATTTTGGCAATACTACGGGTACTGTTGATATTTCGGCCTATAAGTTTGCTTCTCCAAAAGCTAGGGCGGGTGGTTTAAGCCAGCCTGATTGGGTGCATTTGGTAGATGTGGCCGATGACTATCGTGGTCAGTATCGACGTGATGACAAGGCTGCTGGTGAACTCTATGCGCAACAAGTGGCACAGCACATTGCCACTTTAAAGGCTAATGGAGAGCAGCTAGCAGGCTTTATTGCAGAAACCTTCCCCAGCGTAGGCGGGCAAATTGTGCCGCCACCAGACTATCTTCAGCATGTATATAAGCACGTGCGAAGTGCAGGGGGTCTGTGTATTGCTGACGAAGTGCAGACAGGGCTAGGGCGTTTGGGTGATTTTTATTTTGGCTTTGAACAACAGCAAGTGGTGCCTGACGTCGTGGTACTAGGCAAACCTATAGGCAATGGTCATCCTATTGGTGTGGTTGTGACTCGTCCTGCAATTGCTGCAAGTTTTGCTCATGGTCCAGAGTTTTTTTCTACCTTTGGCGGCTCCAATCTATCTTGCGTAGTGGGCACTGAAGTATTGCGCATTGTTGAAGACGAACAGTTGATGAATAATGCGCAGGACATGGGCAAATTGTTATTTGCAGGCTTGCGCAAACTGCAACGAGAGCATGCGTGTATTGGTGATGTGCGTGGCTTTGGGTTGTTCGTTGGTGTGGACTTGATTAGTGATCCAGACTCTCGTAAACCAGCAACTCAGATTGCTGATTACGTGAAAAATCGTATGTGTGAAGAGCGTATCTTGATGGGTAGTGAAGGCCCAGATGACAATGTATTAAAAATACGCCCACCACTCACCATTGGCGCGGAGGACGTTAACCATTTGTTACATATGTTAGATAAAGTCATGCATGAGGTAAAAGTCCTGACTGCTTGATCACTAGTCAAGTAAAAGTCACTGTGGAGTTATACTTTTATTTCTTGAAGTCTGTGGATTATCTGTTCAAAGACGATTGATATCATCTCACAACTGCGCCGTTAAGGAGATTTTGTGCTGATAACCTTCTGCGTGAAGAAACGTTTTAAAAACTAACTGAATGATTAGATACGCCGTTTAATTGATTAAAATTTACTTGGTAGTGATGTTTATTTATTATTTCCATGCTAACATAATTGTTATGTTATAACATATCTTAGGAACAGTAATGAAAACATCAAACCCTATGACTATGGCGTTGGCCAGTCTCATGCTTACACTACCCTCTCACCATGCGATTGCTAGTGAGTTAGATGCACATGAACATGGCAGTGCTAGTCTTGATATTGCCATAGACACCAACACCATTGAGATGAAATTTGAATCACCAGCAGTCAATATTGTTGGTTTTGAATATGCAACTGAAGATCAACAACAGCTGTTGTTAATTAAACAGGCCAAAAAAAATCTGTCTGACTTTGATACTATTTTTCAACTAGTAGGGGACGTGTCCTGCCAAACAGTTGAATCATCTGCGAATTGGGTGACCGAGCATGAAGAAGGTCATGAAGAAGGTCATGAAGAAGGTCATGAAGAAGGTCATGACGATCATGAAGCAGACCATGACGATCATGGAGAAGTGGCTAAAGCTGAGCACGCAGAATTTATTGCTGAATATAGGTTAGAATGCAATCAGCTTAATAATTTGGCAGCCATCGATGTGAATATGTTTAAGTTTTTCCCAGGCATTGCTGACCTTGATGTTCAGGTAATTTATTCTGAAGGGCAAATCAAACAGGAATTAGATGTCAACAATACGCGGATTAAATTAGGTAACTAATGACTGAGTCTGACTCTAAGTCACCCATAATAAGACTTAAAGAAGTGGATTTTGCTTGGCATGCCCAAGCAAATCTCACTATTAAATCGGGTAATTTCAGCATAGAAGAACATGAGCATGTGTTTATTCGGGGGGCTTCTGGATCTGGAAAGTCCACCCTTCTTAATATTATCGGTGGTATTGTCAGGCCCCAGCGAGGGCAGGTTGAAATTGTAGGGCAGGATTTTTGCCAGCTTAAAGAATTGCAGCGAGACAGGGTTCGAGCAGACCACATTGGTTTTATCTTTCAGCAATTCAACTTGATCCCTTATTTATCAATACTTGAGAATGTGACCTTACCGTGCCGGTTCTCAAAGCTGAGGCGCGACAATGCGATTGAACGTTCAGGCAGCGTTAATGAAGAGGCAATTTACTTGCTGAGTCGTTTGTATGCGAAGGGACAGTTTAGTTTTCAGCGGACTACAAGTGAATTGAGTGTGGGGCAACAACAGCGAGTGGCGGCGGCTCGTGCGCTGATTGGACAACCTCAACTCATTATTGCAGACGAGCCTACTTCATCTCTTGACTATGATGCGCGAGAAGCATTTATGGAGCTTTTATTCGACGAAATAAAGCTCAGTGGTTCAACCCTTCTTTATGTGAGTCACGACCCCACGCATCAACATTTATTCGATCGAGTTGCAGATATGTCAGTCATCAATCCACAAAACGAGACTGATATATGAACCTCAAATTATTAGCTGGTAAGAGTTTGAAAAGTCGGCGCTCTACTGCCATTTTAACGATTGTTTCGATTGCAGTGAGTGTTATTCTCTTGCTAGGTGTTGAGAAGGTGCGAGTCAACGCAAAAAGTAGTTTTGCCAACACCATTTCGGGTACAGATTTAATAGTTGGTGCCCGAAGTGGATCTATTCAGCTATTGCTCTACTCAGTTTTCAGGATTGGTAGTGCCACCAACAACATCACTTGGAAAAGTTATCAGGATATAGCGCAACAAAAAGGCGTTAAATGGACTATCCCTATATCCCTAGGTGATTCACACCGTGGCTTTCGTGTCATGGGTACCAGCAGGGACTATTTCTCTGTCTATCAATATGGTGAAAAGAGAACCCTTAAATTTTCTTCTGGTGCACAGTTTGAGGGCGTATTTGATGCAGTCATTGGATCTGAGGTGGCTAACACACTGAACTATTCCATCGGCGACCAAGTGATTATTTCTCACGGCACTGGCAGCGCAAGTTTTGCGCAGCATAAGGATAAGCCATTTGTCATCAGTGGTATTTTAGAGCACACAGGAACCCCAGTCGATAGAACCATGCATGTCAGCTTAGCTGGCATAGAGGCCATGCATGTTAACTGGCAGGGCGCTATGAAAAAGCGTAAGGCTAAAAAAGCACTGACAGAATCTAATTTACAACCAGAATCGATTACCGCTTTTCTGGTAGGTTTGGACAGTAAAATAGTGTCGTTCAAAATGCAGCGTTATATTAACGACTATGCTGCTGAGCCTTTATTGGCTATTTTTCCTGGCATTGCACTCCACGAGCTTTGGAGTTTAATGTCAGTGGCAGAACAAGCACTACTAATTATTTCTTTATTTGTAGTGGTGGCTGCCCTTACAGGAATGCTGGCAGTCTCTCTAGCTGGGCTCAATGAGCGCAGGCGTGAAGTGGCTATTCTTCGATCCGTAGGTGCCAGTCACTGGCATATTATGGGCCTACTCATCACTGAAACAGTATTGCTCACCACGATTGGCATTATAATAGGGTTGATCATGCTTTATTCGAGCATTTGGGTAGCTCAGCCCCTGATAGAAAAAAACTACGGTTTGTTCATCCCCATAACCGCACCAAACGTTAGAGAACTTGGTATGATTAGCGTGCTTTTGGCTGCTAGTTTTTTGGTGGGTCTAGTGCCTGCTTATTTTGCCTATAAAAACTCTTTAGCAGACGGTATGTCTGTCCGCTCATAACACAGAAGAACTTGATGAAACATTTAAAAGTCGCCCACCGACCCTTGTTGCTCATGCTATTGCTTTCCTGTTTCAGTTGGCATGGTGCTTTTGCAGATGAGCCCACAAAAATTGATTGGGAAAGTCTGATGCCTCAAGACTGGAACCCCAATCAAGTATTTGATGACTTAACCGACGACCAGTACTACGCTCTTTCAGACAGTGAATTAATGATTCTTGAACAAACTGCGCAAGCCATGTTTGATGCAGCTCCAGTGGTAGATGCGTTTGAAGGTATGCAGGTCAAAGTGCCTGGTTTTGTGTTACCACTAGAATTTAGTGATACGCTGCTTAAAGAATTTTTATTAGTACCCTATTATGGGGCATGCATTCACACGCCACCTCCGCCAGCCAATCAGATCATTCATGGAAAATTAAAAACAGGATATAAGCTAGAGAGCATTTACTTACCCGTATGGATTACTGGCACACTTAATATCAGTCGATCCCAAACCCAACTCAATGAAGAGGGGGTTGCCAATGGTTTGGAGGTGCAATCAGCTTACTCGATGAATGTCGAGTTGGTCGAACCTTACATAGAGTGACAATAATCTAATGTTTGGCCCTGTTAGGCGTTGTTAATAAAGCTAATTCCTTCTTTAAACCCATTGTTTAAACGCTCAGTTTAAATCTTGGGTTTTCCTGTTTTCTCGACCTAAATAAACCGCTTTACAGTTGTGCAATCTGTTGGTGTATATCTTATAATGGCAACCAGAATATGCATCTACATCCACTAAACTGAACTCAATATCCCACTTTTTAAAGTCACAATGGATAGAAGCACAACGGATCAACTCACGAATAAACGTTTGATTTTTATTTGAGGGTTAACCCAGTGGGGAACAGATTTATACGATGCTTAAACGGTCTATGACCTCTGCATTAAACAACGAAGCAGAAAGGTGACTGTTTAATGCTCATTAACGGGCTTTAATTTTTACTTATTCATCTACTAAGACTCAATACTTTGTGTCATTGTTAAAACGAGATAACCAATGAAGAAGCCAGAAAGTGTGACAACCTTTGCCGCAACGATGCCGTATCCAACCCATGTTGGTGCGCCTGCTTTTACTGTTCCAGATGTGCTGCAGCATAAAAAAGAGCGGGGTGTGACTGCAACGCATTTTTTTGAAACCAAATTTGATGAGCTAAAGGAAGAATATTTTAAGCTGGTAAAGCTGGCAGAGGACACACAGTTGGTGTACGAGGCATCGTATAGTTTTCTTCCTATAGTGGGCAAAATCTATAGCTTATACGTTAAGAACGACAAACTATTTCTGAGTATTATTGAACCTCAAAGATGGCCACAAATGACATTTAAAGGCAGTTTCAAGTTTACCTCAGACAACACATGGGAAAAAATAGAGGAAACATCTGACTGAAGTGTGTTAAAGGCTAAAAGGTAAGCCCAATAAGTGCCATGTTGCTTTTAAACTTTTTATTAGGTGGAACTCATCATTTAAAACTGGGCTATTTTAGCTATAGCTGACCTAGTTAAAAGCCTTAATTTTCTTAGTATCTTGTGATATCTTTCACGATCTTATATCAGTAGATTTTGTGCTGATTGTTATAAAATTTTTAGGACAAAAAATGCATATTAAAAAAGTAATTATCGGATTAACGCTCTCATTTCTCATGGGCAGCGGCATGGCAGTTGCCGCTGATTACGAAAAGGGATTTCAAGCTTTCCAAAAAGGCGTATACGAAGTCGCTTTAGCAGAATGGGTGCCTTTGGCTGAGCAGGGCGACATTGATTCTCAAAATACCCTAGCGGCGATATTTAAACTGGGCTTAGGCGTGAAAAAGAATCCTGAAAAAGCGGTGAAGTGGTACCGATTGGCAGCTGAGCAGGGCGATGCTGCAGGCCAATATGGTCTGGGAACCATGTATGCCGCTGGTGAAGGTGTGCCACAAGACTATAACGTTGCTCTCAAATGGTTTAATTTGGCAGCGGCACAGGGCGACGTGGCAGCCCAATTTAACCTTGGGCTTATGTATGACAATGGGCAGGGTGTGTCGGAGAATGACGAGACCGCAGTAGAATGGTATACCCTATCAGCAACCCAAGGGCTGGCTGAGGCGCAAGCGCATTTAGGTGTGATGTATCAATATGGCAATGGTATTGCAAAGGACATGGATCGTGCTTATGTGTGGTACAACATCAGTGCCTATGGTGGCAATGAACTGGGCGCTAAAAATAAACAGTTACTTGCCAGTGACATGGATACCAGCCAAAAAACCAAGTTACAAAGCTTATCTAATACTTGTTTAGCTAGCGGTTACACAGATTGTTAACGGTTTAACTGAACCATCGAAGGGTAGGCCTCTGATACACCTATTAAGCTAACTTTTAGTCACGGTTCTGAAGGTTAAATTAATTCTTGGTAAGTTTATTTTCTTAGTGGGGGGTAAGCGATGTAACCAGTGAGTTTGTGTTACGCCCTTCATCACTAGCAAGCTGCCGTGTTGTAGTACTGAAGCGTGGGTTGCTTTGGTGTTTTTATGTTTAAACATAAACTGTCGTTCTGCACCCAAACTCACCGAAGCAATCGCACCGTTTTGCAGTAACTGCCTTTCACTGTCACTATGCCAAGCCATACCTTCATCACCACTATGGTATAAGTTGAGCAGACATGAGTTAAATGTCTCCCCACTAATGGCTTCTACTCTGTGTTTTAGATCAAGCAACTCAGGTGTCCATGGCAATGCAGACCGAGTTATCCTAGAGTAGGTGTAATCAAATGCTTGGCTGGCATACCAGGCCACCTTGCGTTTGGTGGTGATTTTTTTATTGAAGATAATGGCAGCGTCATTTTTCCATGCAATGTGATTGGTTAAATAATTTAGAAAATAATCTGCATCCTCAGCACTAAAAACCACACCGTGATAATTGGCTTCGCCATCTTGAGGCAGCAAGTTAATAGGTGGGTCTAACAATTGAGAAAACAGGTTCATATTAACAACTCTTCTTACGGATCATTATTAAAGTATATCAGTGGCTAAACATCAACACAGTGGACTTAACTAATAGGCTAAGAAGCTGGGATTTAAAGCTGGTTCAATATCATCAGTGATATCATTGACCTGCACAATACCTAAAGAAATATCGCCTCTAGCTTGCACCACAAAACGAACATCTTAGTCATAGGCATAGGCATAGCTAAAATTGTTGCTGTCATCACTTTGCCATAACTGCCGGTGTTGAGAGTCAGTTAATTTTTGATTGCTGGCTTGGCGTTAGAAGATGTGGTCCATAGGGTAGTTCCTGTTTTAGGGGTGGGTATGGGAATAGTGAAAGGGTAGTGGTTCTGCAGGCAGCATGGGGTTACCAAGAAGCATATCACTGGCTCGTTCGGCTAACATAATAGTCGCTGCATTGATATTAGCACTGGGAACTGAGGGCATTACTGAAGCATCAATCACCCGAAGGTTTTCTATGCCATGCACTTGCAGTTGACTATTAACGACAGCCATCGCATCACTATCAGATCCCATTTTACAGGTACCACACGGGTGATATGCACTGGCAGCATCTTGGCGAATAAAGTCATCCATGGCCTTGGCTGATCGAATCAAAGGCCCCGGGGTATGTTCTCGGTGGTGGTAGGGTTTAAATGCAGGCTGTTGAGCCACATCCAGGCCTAAGCGCATGCATTCTCGCATCACCTGCCAATCAGCATCAGTGGCCATGTAATTGGGGTTTATGCGCATAGGATCTGTTACATTTGTCGTTTGCAAGCGCACACTGCCCCTGCTTGTGGGGCGCATTGGGCCAACGCCAATACGGTAGCCATAGGTGGTTGATACTGGAATCCAGTCTTTGTCAAAAAACATAGGGAAAAAGTGAAATTGCACATCGGGGTGAGTCACCTGTTCAGAACTGTTTAAAAAAGCCCCTACGTGGCATTGGTTCACCGCAGCCACGCCTTTTTTAAAGCCAAACCATTGCATGCCAGCCCACAGCATGCGGTGGGGTTGTAGTTCTCGGTTTAAAGACACGGCTTGTGTGGTCTCTATTTGAATATGGCATTCCAAATGGTCTTGCAGATTTTCTCCTACACCAAGCAGATCAACCACGCAGGGTATATGGTGGCCAGATAAGTGCTCTCTGGGCCCAATACCCGAGAGCATAAGCAGCTGAGGTGAAGCAAAAACGCCACTGCTTAATATGGTTTCTTTGCGTGCAGTCACATCTAACGTTTGGCCTTTATAAAACACCTTAAAGCCTTTAGCTTTAGTCCCATTCAGGTTGACCTTAAGCACTTGGCAGTGAGTCCAAATAGTCAGGTTGTCGTTATTAGCTTGGTTGTGTAAATAACCGTAGGCTGTGCTGTTGCGGATGCCGTCTTTGACGCTCATTTCAAAGCGCGAGCCACCAAGTTGCTGAAAACCATTCACGTCATTGGTAATTGGGTGGCCAGCTTGGGCACAAGCGTCCAAGAAGGCCGAGTTTAAAGGGCTAAGTTGGTGTTGTACTTGAGCATGCATAGGGCCGTTGCGGCCGCGATATGCAGCATCACCTTGCTGAGTGCTTTCCAGCCTTTTAAAATAAGGTAAGCAGTTTTCCCATTGCCAGCCTGCAGCGCCTTGTTTTGCCCAGCGATCATAGTCTAGGGCATGACCACGGAGCCAAGTCATGCCATTTATTGAAGAAGAACCACCTAACACACGACCACGAGGTTGTTGTATTTGGCGATGGTTAAGGTGTCTTTGTGGGGTCGTATGAAACCATGAATTGTATTTAGAGGTGGGCTTGAAGGCTGAGCGTAAACCAGCGGGCATTTGCAAAATCCACGATTTGTCGCTACCCCCCACTTCTAGTAAAAGTACCTGATGACCGGCATCAGACAAGCGCCGAGCTAACACACAACCTGCCGATCCAGCACCAGCAATAATATAGTCAAATGTTGTGCACATAGGAGGCCTTCTAGCTTAGTGGTTTGCTGAGGTTTCTATGGCAGACTAGTCTGCTAAGCCTATGTAGCCCATGTGCAGGCTTACTCCATGCCAAACACTTTGGCTAGATCAGGTCTTTGGGGTTTGGATCTAGAAAGGTCTAAGCCTGTATGAATATGTTGCAGGTGCTCAAATACCAGCCTTTCAGCCTCACTTGGCTCGCCCTTCTTGATTGCTGCTAAAATGTTTGCATGATCGCCATCGGGGCAACTGGAATGTCCACTATCACCAAACAAACCGACGATAAGTGAGGTCCTTGTAACCAATTCTCGAATAATTCTAATGAGCACCGAATTTCCACTCATACTTGCCAGCTTGACATGAAACTCACCAGAGAGCCGGATAATGTGAGACCGATCTGAGTCTGTGCGTGCTGCGTGCTCTAGCTTAATGTGCTCTTCAAGGTGACTGACATCAGGGCTATGGGTTGCAATACATAGGCCATGAACGAGTTTAGGTTCTATGAGCATGCGTGATGTAAACACATCGTTGGCTTCTTGAGGGCTGGGACAAGCGATGAAAGCGCCTCGATTAGACTCTAGATCAACAATGCCTTGGCTCGCCAACAATAACAATGCACGTCGCACTCGCATACGTCCAACTCCAAACACTTCGCATAGCTTTGCTTCGCTAAGTTTGGTTTTTGGCGCAATACGTTGTTCCATAATAGCCGTATAGATACTATCTACAACGACTTGCTCTTCAGGATTTGAGGTATAAGTATCGCCGCCCATAGCCGTCGATTGAGTCAATTGAGTCTCCCAAGCTTGCAACAAAATATTTTGATCATACAACAATCCAAGTCTACTTTATTTCCCAACATTGTACATGACAGGCGTCTATATTGTCATAAATACATGTTCATCATGATTGTTCTCAAAAATGATGAACAATTTGGTGCGCTTTTTAAATATTTATGTTCAATATGGTGCGCTACTTATTTTTTTAATGGGGAACAAATTTAATAAAACTTAAATTGTTGAAATATATAGTTAAAAATAAATAAATATGATTTTTAATATTGGCACAACCTTTGCAATTATTAAATTAAGCACACAAAGTTAGTGCTAATAGTTCAACCTAATATTAATTTAATCAGAAAGTAAGGAATATCTAATGTTTGTAAATAGCTTTTCGAAATACGCAGTCCTGAAGGCCTCGCTGATGACAGCGGCCTTGGCTTTAACAAGTGTCCACTCGCCCATTACCTTGGCAGCTAATGAGGTACTTAAGATTGGTTTTGTTGGCGTGACCAGCGGACCTGCAGCATCGTGGGGTATTTCTAACCAACGCTCCATGGAAGCAGGTGCGGCTAT
>Ga0114997_10003460_pt1 | contig 12395 bp, 10 predicted proteins | sample ArcticOcean_MG_C_2_FD_87045 | JGI IMG/M metagenome (GOLD analysis project Ga0114997, IMG submission 87045) | Marine microbial communities from western Arctic Ocean - ArcticOcean_MG_CB4_136 | ecosystem: Environmental > Aquatic > Marine > Oceanic | place: Arctic Ocean: Canada Basin | collected... | reverse complement strand
GTAATTCTATTATAAAAGATTTATCTAAAAATAAAAAAAAAGTAATTTATACTTATAACTCTAAAAAATTAAATAGTATTAAAAATGCAATAGGTTATAAATTAGATATTTCTTCCAGAAATAATATTAAAAAATTTGCAAAAAATGATATTACCAACAATTGGGATCATTTAGTTATTTTGCCAGCTACATTAAAACCAATAGGCCTTTTTAGTGAGGTAAGTGGTGAAGAATGGGCAAAATCGGTTGATCTTAATTTTACTAATCAAATTTATATTATTAGAGAACTAATATCGAAAAGATCTAAAACAAAAAAAATTAAAAGTATAATTTTATGTGCCGGTGGATCAGTAAATGATGCACCACCACGTTATTCTGCTTACATGGTAAGTAAAATAGCTCAAATTAAAATGGCCGAGTTATTAGATAAAGAATTTGAAGATGTTAAGGTTTCAATAATAGGACCAGGAACAGTAAAAACAAAAATCCACAAACAAACATTAGAATCTAAAACATTAGCTGGATATAATTATAAAAAAATAACCGAAAGATTCAAAAAAGAAAGTTTTCACCCAATGAAAGATGTGGTCTCATGTTTTAAAAAAATTATTTCACTCGACAAAAAAACTGTTGGAGGAAGAAATATTAGTGCAGAACATGATGAGTGGAGAACAGATAAATTTATAAAAATACTTGATGCAGATCAGGCTATATATAAATTAAGACGTGACTTTAATGATTTTCAGATATCTGATTTAAATTTTAATTTACCCGAGATGCTTGAAATTATTCATAGAAATAAAAACTTTCAAAATCCATCTTCGTTAGTTTATAAAACTTTTAAAAGGTTATTTAATTTAAAATTTACTTTAGATTTTTTTAAACAAAAAAAAATAAGAAATTTTTTAAATTTAAACATTAATTTTCCATATATAAAATTTGGTAATATAAACTCTGTCCATTTATTTGGAATTGACGAATTATTAATTTTTAAATTTTACATTTCTAAGAAAAAAAAATATAAGAAAGTTTGTGATATTGGTGCTAATATTGGTTTACATAGTTTAATTTTAAGTAAATGTGGATACAAAGTTGACTCTTACGAACCCGATCCCACTCATTGTAGGATAGCAAAAAAAATATTTAAAGAAAATAAAGTTAAAGTTAATCTCATTGAAAAAGCTGTTTCCAACTATACAGGAAGTGCAGATTTTACGAGGATAGTAAACAATACAACAGGAAGCTATATTGGAGATAAAAAAGAAAGCTATGGTCCAACAAAAAAAATGAAAGTGAAAGTTATTGATGCTGAGGAATTGTCTGGAAAATATGATTTTATAAAAATAGATGCCGAAGGTTCTGAATATGATATTTTAAGAAAGTTTAGAACTAAAGATTTTAAAAAAACAGATTTTATAATTGAAATATCGACAGAGCTTAGTAGAAAACATTTATGGAAAATGATGAAAAAAAATAAGTTGAAATTTTATTCACAAAAAAAATCTTGGGATAGGGTTAAAAAAATTACAGATCTTCCAACATCACATCGTGAAGGAGCAGTATTTATTTCTTCGTCTAATTATATATAATAATATGAATAAATATTTAGTAATAGGCAGCAATTCATTTTCAGGATCCCATTTTGTTAATTATTTAATTAATAAAAAACAGAAAATTATTGGTGTTAGTCGCTCTAAAGAAATCAATAGTATTTTCTTGCCTTACAAATGGCATGATAATTTAAAAAAATTTAAATTTCACCAAATTAATATTAATAATCAATTAAACCTTCTAATAAAGTTAGTAAAAAAATTTAAACCTGAATACGTAATAAATTTTGCCGCTCAAGGAATGGTCGCCCAAAGCTGGATTTCCCCCGAAGATTGGTATCAAACAAACTTATTAGGACAAGTAAAATTACACAATGAATTAAGAAAAATTAGTTCAATAAAAAAATATATTCATATAACTACCCCCGAAGTTTACGGAAGTACAAACAAATGGATTAAAGAAAATTTTAAATTCCAGCCTAGTACTCCATATGCTGTATCACGCGCAGCATGTGATTTGCATTTAAAGAGTTTTTATAAAAATTATAATTTTCCAGTAATTTTTACCAGGGCAGCAAATGTTTTTGGTCCTGGCCAGCAACTTTATCGTATAATTCCAAAAGCAATGATATCAGCTCGCACTGGTAAGAAAATGAATCTACATGGAGGAGGGCATTCAAAAAGATCATTTATTTATATAGAAGATGTTTGCGATGCTATATATAGAATTATTCAAAAAGGTATTATTGGAGAGACTTACCACATCTCAACTAATAAAATAATTTCAATAAAAAAGTTAGTTGAGACTATATGTTTAATGACCTCAACAAATTTTAGTGACTTAGTAAAAATATCAAATGAAAGACAAGGAAAAGATCATGCTTATTTATTAAATACAACAAAATTAAGAAAAAAACTACGTTGGAGGGATCAAACCTCTCTAGAAGAAGGGTTAGAAAAAACTTTATATTGGGTAGATAAAAAACTGAATGATTTAAAAAAAATATCAACAAAATACAAACATAAAGTTTAAATAAAAATGAATATTTTAATAACAGGTGGGTGTGGATATACAGGATCAGTTCTTACTGAAGAATTGCTAAATTTAGATCACAAAGTAACCGTAGTAGATAATCTGTGGTTTGGAAATTATTTAACACCAAATAAAAATCTTAAAGTAATTAAAAAAGATATTAGAGAAACTGAATCAATTAATTTAACAGACATTGACTCTATAATTCACTTAGCAAATATAGCTAATGACCCAGGAGTAGAATTAAATCCATTATTATCTTGGGAGATTAATGTGTTAGCAACACAAAGATTAATTGATAAAGCGTCCAGAAATAATGTTAAACATTTTATTTTTGCTAGCTCAGGCAGCGTCTATGGAATAAAAAATGAAGAGCAAGTTACTGAAGATTTAGATCTAGTTCCAATATCATATTATAATAAAACAAAAATGGTAGCAGAGAGAGTTGTTCTTAGCTATAAAGATAAAATGAGTGTTCATTGCATAAGACCAGCAACAGTATGTGGATATTCACCAAGAATGCGCTTGGATGTAACTGTAAATATATTTGTTAAGCAAGCATTCAAAGATAAAAAAATAACTGTATTTGGAGGCAAACAAATTAGACCAAATATTAATATTAAAGATTTAATTAATGTTTATATTCATTTTATAGATAATAAACATTTAAATTCAGGTTGCTATAATGCGGGATTTGAAAATCTAAGTATTTTAGAAATTGCAAAAATAGTATCTAATAAAATTCCATCAACAATTCTAATTTCAGATACTAAAGACGAAAGATCTTATAGGCAAAATTCTGATAAACTTTTAGCCACAGGATTTAAAAAAAAATTTAATATAGAAGAAGCTATCGATGACATGCATAACAAATTTTTTACAAATAAAATAAATGATACCGATCAATGTTATACTGTAAAGTGGATGAAAAAAATTAATTTATAAATTCTATGGGAAAAGAAATAAATCTTTTAGAAAATTATCCAAAATCAAAAAGAAACCTTGATAAAAGAGAAAATCAAAAATTAAAAGAGGATATCGCTATAGCCAGAAAGTTTGAGAAAGATTTCTTTGATGGAGAAAGAAAACATGGGTATGGTGGATTTAAATATAACCCAAAATTTTGGCAACCTGTAATCCCTACATTTAAAAATTACTGGGACTTAAAACAAAATGATTCTGTTTTAGATATAGGTTGTGGAAAAGGTTTTATGCTTTTTGACTTATATAAAATGATACCAGGTTTAAAAGTTGCAGGCATAGATATATCAGAATATGCTATTAATAATTCTATGACAGAGGTTAGTAATTTTTTGAAAGTTGGAAATGCAAAAAAACTACCATTTCCTTCAAATTCTTTTGACGTAGTTATTTCAATAAATACAGTACATAATCTTGAAAAAGAAGAATGTGCACTTGCACTTAAAGAAATTAGTCGTGTTAGCAAAAAATATTCATTTATTACAGTGGATGCTTATAGAAACAATGAGGAAAAAAAAAGAATGTTTCAGTGGAATTTAACAGCTAAGACAATAATGTCTGTAGAAGAGTGGATTTCATTTTTTAAAAAAGTAAATTACTTAGGAGACTACTATTGGTTTATTCCATAAAAAACAAATTACCTATAAAGCTATATAAGGAAATGTATCGCATTAGATCTACCGAAGAGACTATTGCACAGAAGTATCATGAAGGACAAATGAGATGCCCAACCCATTTATCTGTTGGACAAGAAGCTGTCCCGGCTGCATTTTCACAATTAGTTAAAAAAGATGATTTTACAGTAAGTTCACACAGGGGCCATGCACATTATTTAGCAAAAGGTGGAAATTTAAAATCAATGATAGCAGAGATATATGGAAAAAAAACTGGTTGTTCTAAGGGCAAAGGTGGATCAATGCATTTAATAGATTTATCTGTTAATTTTATGGGAACTTCAGCAATAGTAGGAAACAGTATACCCATTGGTGTTGGACTGGGCCTATCTGCAAAAATAAAAAATACAAAACAAATAAGCTTTGCTTTTTTTGGAGATGGTGCAATCGAAGAAGGTGTTTTTTATGAATCTATCAATTTTGCAACTGTTAAAAAACTCCCTGTAATTTTTATGTGTGAAAATAATTTTTACTCAGTCTACAGTCCACTAGATGTCAGACAACCAAAAGGTAGAAGTATATCTAAGATGGTTAGTGCTATAGGACCAAAAGTACTTAGCTGTGACGGAAATGATGTTTTTCAAGTTTATAAAACAATTAACAAAGCAATACAAAAAACTAGAAATGGCGAAGGTCCTTTTTTTTTAGAATTCTTTACATATCGCTGGCTAGAACACTGTGGTCCAAATTATGATAATTCCTTAGGGTATAGAAAAAAAAAGGATTTCGATAATTGGAAAAAAAAAGATCCAATTATAAAACTACGAAAAAAAATTAATAAAAAATTCTACCCAACTTTAAAAAAAATTGAACAAGAAGTAGACAAAGAAATTATTAATGCATTTAACTTTGCGGAAAAATCACCATTTCCAAAAGAATCAGAAGCTTACAAGGGGATCTATGCCTAAAGAAAAAAATAAAATGAATTTTGCGAGTGCAATTAATGATGCTTTACATGTTTCAATGACAAAAGATAAAAACATGATTTGTTATGGACTTGGCGCAACTGATCCAAAAAATATATTTTCTACTACTAAAAATTTACAAAAAAGATTTGGACCAAGAAGAGTTTTTGATGTACCAACTTCCGAAAATGCCTTGACGGGTATTTCAATAGGGGCAGCTCTTAATGGAATTAGGTCAGTAGTAACCCATCAAAGACTAGATTTTTTTTTATTAGCCATGGACCAGCTCGTCAATTCTGCTGCGAAATGGTATTATATGTTTGGATCTCAAAGGCCCGTCCCAATTACAATAAGATTAATTTTAGGCAGAGGATGGGGGCAAGGACCTACTCATTCACAAAATCTTCAGGCATGGTTTAATCATATTCCAGGGTTAAAAGTCGTAATGCCATCATTTGCAGATGATGCAAAAGGTTTATTGATATCATCTATTTTTGATCCAAATCCTGTAATTTTTTTAGAACATCGCTGGTTGCACAACACAAATGCAATAATTAAAAAAGGAAATTACAAAGTTAAAATTGGAAAAGCTAAAATTTGTAAAAAAGGTAAACACATAACAATATTGAGCATGTCTTATTTAACATTAGAAGCAATAAAAGCTGCAAAATATCTTTATGATAAGTTTAATATTAGTGCAGAAATAATTGATCTCAGAACAATAAAGCCATTAGATTGGACAACCATATTTAACTCAGTTAAGAAAACAAAAAGACTTTTGGTTTTAGATACAGGTTTTACGACAGGTTCAGTGGCAGCAGAAATAATTGCAAAAATTGCAATTGAAAAATTTAACATGCTTAAGTCGGCGCCAATAAGACTTGCAATGCCAGATGTTCCGGAGCCAACAAGTTCAGCACTGACAAAAAATTTTTATACACGTGCTGATGATATTGTAATAAGTGTACTTAAATCTTTACGAATTGATTATAAAAATATAAAAATAGATATTAATCAACCAGGACCTGCAGATGTACCAGATCCAAATTTTAAAGGACCTTTTTAAATATGTTTATAAAAGTAAGTGATTATATTATTAAGTTTCTAGAAGAAAAAAAAATAAGAGATGTTTTTGTTGTTTCTGGTGGCGCCGCACTACATTTAATTAATTCTGCCGGATTGTCAAAAAAAGTAAATATTATTCCAATGGTTCATGAACAAGCTGCGGCAATGGCAGCTGATAATTACTCTAGAGTTACAAATAATATTGGAGCTGCAATTGTAACAAGTGGGCCAGGTGCTACAAATCTTGTAACAGGGGTTTGTGGAGCTTATTTTGACTCTATTCCAACGATTTACATAACGGGACAAGTTAGTACCTTTAGGTCAAAAAATAAAACAGGAGTTAGGCAGATTGGGTTTCAGGAAACTGATTGTATATCAATATTTAAAAGTATTACAAAGTATGCAGTTAAAATAAAAAAAGCAGATGAGATAGTTTACGAGCTACATAAAGCTTATCATATTGCCACAAGCGGGAGAAAGGGTCCTGTATTAATAGATATTCCAGATAATCTGCAAAGACAAAAAATTAATATAAAAAAAATTAAAAAATATAAAGCAAATAAATTAAAATTATATAATAAAAATAATTTAAATAATAAAATTAAACAAATGATTAAAATGACTAACATTGCTAAAAGACCAATAATAATTTTAGGATGGGGAATACATTTATCCAATTCTTCTAAAATTATAAAAAAATTGTGCAAAAAAATTGGCTTCCCAGTAGTAACAACATGGGCAATGGCGCATCTTTTTGAAGCCAAGGATCCCCTATCCATTGGTACTTGGGGAACTCATGGAACAAGGTTTTCAAATTTAGCTGTGCAAAATTCTGATTTAGTAATTTCTATAGGTTCACGATTAGATACAAAAGCGACTGGATCTCCAGTAAGTACTTTTGCGCGTGAGGCAAAAAAAATCATGATTGATATTGATGAAACTGAGTTAAATAAATTCAAAAATTATAATTTAAAAATAGATTTAAAAATAAATTGTGATGCAAATAAAATTATACAAAAACTATTAAAAAAAAAATTATCAACCAATAAAGTAGAAGTAAACAAATGGTTTATTCAAATTAATAAATGGAAAGAAAAGTATCCTATTGTTTTAAAAAAATATTATAAAGAAAAAGAAATTAATCCATATATTTTTGTTAAAAAACTTTCAGCAGAATGTAAAAAAAATGAATTAATTTGTGTTGATACTGGTTGTGCAATTGCTTGGATGATGCAAGCTTTTGAATTTAAAAAAGACCAAAAATTGTTTCATGATTTTAATAATACAGCTATGGGATGGGCTCTTCCTGGAGCAATAGCTGCGAGCATAGCTTTAAAACGGAGAAAGATTATTTCTGTGATAGGGGATGGTTCATTTCAATTAAATATTCAAGAATTAGGAACGCTGGTAAAGCATAATTTACCAATTAAAATTTTTTTAATAAATAATTCTGGCCAATCTATGATTAGACAGACACAGGAACAATGGTTGAATGCAAAATATTTTGCTTCCTCTTTTGAAGGAGGTTTACCTAAAATTAATTTTTTAAATATAGCCACTGAATATGGATTAAAAACATTTTCTTGCTCTTTGAATAAAAGTTTAAAAGAAATTATTAGAAAAACTATTCAATCAAAAGGTCCCGCTTTATGTGAAATAAAAATAAATACAAGCCATAGAGTTGTTCCACAAGTCAAGTTTGGCTACCCTAATGAAGATCTAGAACCATTGCTTCCAAGAAAAGAGTTTTTACAAAATATGATAATAAAAGCATTATGATTTCTTTTTTAATTTGCGCCTTGAACGAAGAAAAACTTATTAAGGCTACGGTTGATACAATTTATGAATCAATTAAAAAAGTGAAATTTATTGATAAATTTGAAATAGTAATTGTAAATGATGGAAGCACCGACCTAACAGAAGAAATTATTTTAAATTTACAGTCAAATGACCAAAATATAGTTTATTGTAAAAATAACACGAATTTAGGTTATGGAAAGTCTGTCAATAAAGGATTGATGCAAATCAAATATCCAAAATTTATGGTACTACCTGGGGATAACGATATGACGATGGGTGCAATTACTTCGGCTTTAAAACATTTACACTCGGCTGATTTAATAATGGTTTTTCCAGTAAATACTGACAACAGATCAAAAGGTAGAAATGTTATTTCAATACTATACAGATTAATTTATTTAATATTTTTTGATTGTTATGTAAATTATATTAATTCACCATCAATATGTCCTACGGAAAAAGTAAAAAGTTTAAAATTACAATCTAATAGATTTAGTATAATTTCTGAAATAATAACAAAATTATTACACTCAGATATCACTTACTGTGAAGTTCCAGCTTTTTTAAGTACTTCGTCTAGAAAAAGAACCACCCTAGGTATAAAAAATTTATTAGATGTAGCCTTATCATTTATAAAACTTTTTATTGAAATGAAAATTTCTAGTAAAAATAAGTTTTCTAAAAAATCAGAAAGAAAAAATATTCATAATTAGATGTGTTATAAAGAATTAATTAATATTCTTAAATAGTTTTTTGCTGTGTATTTTTTTGAAAATTTCTAAAAAATAATTGCATATTTGATTGTTGTAACATTTTTCCTAGGCCTACAGCCTGCTCAGAATATAATTTAAGCTGGTTTGATATATGATTTTTTTGGTGCTGGTCATGAAAGAAATTAAACTCCAAAGGTTTTTTTGATTTTATTAAAGAGTTAGGATCAATATTATAACCTACTTCACTTATAGCTTCAAAATCATACATAAATGATGCACTTTTCACTTTACCAAGATTTATAAATGGATTCTTTTTTCTCATCAATAAAAATTTTTTCAGATCAATTAAGTAATCACCTACCCTAGCTGTAAAAATATTTTTTTCTTTCAAGTATCCTTCAACAGATTTTAACATTAAATCACATACATCATCAAATTCATTAAATAGGCGAGATCTATTTTCTAACAATTCATTAGTTCCCATATCTCCACCAATATATTTATCAATTATTTCAGGAGATAGAACAAAGTTATTGGCCTCTTCCCACGAGTCAAAAAGATCTCGAGTAGTATCCTTAACAAAATTTTTTAAAATTTCATTAATTTTGTTAGAATATAATTCTGGATGTTGTTTTAAATAAAGTAAACACTCATATCTTGAAATATTCATCGCTCTTAACATAATAAATACCTCCTCAAACATTGAGTTGTTATAAAAAGTGGCTATAAAAAGATTCATAATACGACAATCTACATAGTCTTCTTCACTTAATGTGTTGTTACCGACTATAATTTCTTCAATTTCAGTTATAGGGTGTTTTTTATTTAAAATATTGTACATCCCTAAAGCGCCCGGAATTATCCTAAACTTAGTTTTTAATTTAAATTTTTCACGAGTTTCTCTTGAAGCCATTTCGGTTCCAGGTAGCAACATTGCTTGGAACATTTTCATAGTTTTGACATTATTATCTACTCCAAATCTAAGAGATTCATAATGTTTTTGTTTCGTATCACCTGGCATAGCAAGAATTATTGCAGATTCAGTTTTATTTCTAGTTTCATCACTACTGTTACCAAAGTCTATAAGTTCTTTGTACGCTTCAGTAGATATATTGCTGCGTTTTACATTTTTAAGAACTTCAGGATCTGTTGATTGTATGGCTGCACCTAAATTCCAGCCCTTCATAGTGTTCCCAACCTCCATAGTTCTTTTCGGAAGATTTTTCCCAGGTGAAGCACTAATCAAAGTTGGAAAATTGTAAATTTTTTGGATTTTAGCAATCATTTTAGCTGTTTCTATATCCGATTTATACATCGCAAAATTAAGATCTGTAATTATTAGCTCGTCAATATCTTTGACTCTTTTAGCTATATAAACTAATTCTTCTTTAGTTCTTTCAGCATCATATCTAAATGTTCTATTTTTTCTTGGATCACCATCTGCGCAAAAAGTACAAGAAAATGGGCAACCACGAGTCGTCTCTAACATTGGTATTAAGGGATGATTAAAGTATTCATCTAACGCCCCAGTTAGATAGGGCGAAGGAATGATATTTATGTCTTTAATACGTTCTGTTTGCCCTGTTATCATTTCATTATTATTTACGTAACAAGTATTTAATATTTCTTCCTTACTATTTTTTAAAAGATCAACATTAAAGTTATGTTTCATAAGACTTTTTGTTAAGTCAACAAAAGCAATTTCACCTTCAAGCTCAATATAAAAATCTATTGCAGGTCTTTTCTGTAAAAATTCTAATTTCTCATCTTGTGTTGTTGGAAAGTTTGGTCCACCAAAAACTGTAACTATATTTGGATTATGTTGCTTTGCTAAAAGGGCAAATTTATATCCTAATTCAAAATTCCAGCTATAATTTGAAAAACAAAGCATTGATGGTGTTTTTTTATTTAATACCTCGGCTAGATCTTTTGGAAATTTAAATAGTCTAAATTTAAAGTCGTTGCCTATTTGTTGCTTAGCATAAGAATACACAAAGCTTGCACCTAAAGGAAAGGTCCATGAGCTATTCCCTTGTTGTGTATGCGTTAAATCTGAAATCCAAATTTCATTTTTTGTTGCCATTATATAAGAATACAAAATTTTGACAGAATAAACAATATTTGTAAAGATTAATTAGTAGACCTAAATTTAACAATAAGTGGGTTATTGTATTACATAAAACGATTTATACCTAAGGAGATAGAAATATTTTTTGATCGTTACGTAAATTATATTAATTCACCATCAATGTGTCCTACGGAAAAAGTAAAAAGTTTAAAATTACAATCTAATAGATTTAGTATAATTTCTGAAATAATAACAAAATTATTACACTCAGATATCACTTACTGTGAAGTTCCAGCTTTTTTTCATGCCTCATCAAGAAAGAGAAAAACTGTTACACTAAAAAATTTATATGATACAATTGTTTTTTGTTCAACTTTTTGTTGAAATAAAAATAAGTTAACAAAAAAAATTTGAAAAGAAAAATATTTATTAAAATTTAATCAAAGGTCTTAGTATTTTTCCATTTTTAAAATCGTCAACAGCTCTATTAATATTTTTAAACTTATAAACTTTAAAGATTTTTCTTAACTTGTTAAAGTTTATTTTGTTTAATAATTGATTATATCTTTTTAGATTTTTCTCTAAAGAAATGTCATTACCTGAAAATCCATATATTTTTTTACCAAATATTAGATCATAAGGATCAATTTTAATTTTAAGACCACGTTTAATGTTGCCAGCTAAAACACACAACCCTTGTGTAGATAAATTTTTAATTGCCATTTCCATCATTAGTTTGCTACCAGAAACTTCAATATTATATTTTATAAAATTTTTATTAATTTTTTGTGTTTTTATTTTATTACTAAACTCATTTAATGAATATGTTTTTACACAACCGAAACTTTTTGCAATTTTTAAATTTTTCTTATTTTTATCAATAGCATAAATATTTTTGACACCTCTTAATCTAAGAGCAATTATACTCATGATTCCAATGCCTCCGGCACCATAAATTACAACGTGATCATCTTTATTTACTTTATTTAAATATTTAAAAACGATTCCAAATCCAGTTGGAATTGCGCAACCAAAAAGAGCAGCAAGGTCCATAGGTAGTTTTTTAGGCACTTTGTAAACTCTATTTTTTGAAACTAAAGCAAACTTGGAAAAAGTACTTACTTGACCTGAGTTAACTATTTTATTTTTTTCATCATAATAAAATAGATTTTTAGAATCTTTTTCCTTTGTTTTAATCCAAGAAAGGATAATCTTATCTCCAATTTTAAAATTATTAATTTCTTTTCCAATTTTTAAAACTTCACCACTTGCTTCATGACCAAGCGTATGAGGAATGAATTTATCAAAACCTTTATTTCCATTTATTTCATTTAATTGTGTGCCACAAATGTAGGAATAATTTATTTTAACCAATAGTTGATTGGTATTAGGATTAGGTATTTTTAAATTTTCTAATACTAATGGGTTTTTTATTTTTCGCAAAACAGCAAATTTAGACTTATATTTTTTTTCCATTTATTTCTCGATATTCAAATTGACAATATATACTATATTCAATATTCATACATTGTTATATGCAAGTTATATTAAATGTGATTATAGTTTTTTTAATATATTTATCTCTTCAAGTTTTTTTATATAGGTT
>Ga0114997_10003459_pt1 | contig 12396 bp, 5 predicted proteins | sample ArcticOcean_MG_C_2_FD_87045 | JGI IMG/M metagenome (GOLD analysis project Ga0114997, IMG submission 87045) | Marine microbial communities from western Arctic Ocean - ArcticOcean_MG_CB4_136 | ecosystem: Environmental > Aquatic > Marine > Oceanic | place: Arctic Ocean: Canada Basin | collected... | reverse complement strand
TGGAACGGATGCTACTAAGCCTCGTTTTGAGATCAATTTGCCAACCGCGCATTTTGAGATTCCAAGCCACTCTATTGAAGACGTAATCTCTCTCGAAACCAGCTTCCATGGCTTAGGCTCTGGGGTAGGTGAAGGTGATGAAATTACACTGAAATATATCGGAGTATAACTATAGAAAAATATTTCTTGACACCGCAGGTGATTTGAAATATAATATATGGTATGAAAGTGAGGGGGTCTTTTTGGCCCCCTTATCTTATCAAGGGATGAAATGGCAAATTATATTTTTCAAAAAGAAACGGAAGTTTACCTTGTACATAATAGTTTAAAGTACAGGATAGACATAAGTGAAATTTCTTTTAGCCAATCATTTCAAGAGAAAAGTTATGCAGTAAAGACTCTTCATAACCAATCAGGGTTTGAAGGCTCTAGTATAAATAGAGCAAATGCAGCAGAGTTCAGTTTTAATACTCCTCTTCTGGAAGAACTAAGACACAAAGTTGTATTCGATCGGTTACTTGATTGTACTTCTTTTGACTTATACATATCAAATAAGCAAGATGTTTTTAAACTAGACAAATGCATTATTCAAGATGGGACGTTCGAGATTAATAAATCAAGACCCTTGAGACTAAGTATTTCTGGTGAAGCGTCTAAGCTGTCAAAATTCAGTGATGCTGTAAATGTAGTCGCTATACCAGGTACCCTGCAAACAGGGACTGCGTACGATACTACTACTTATATTGTACCAAAAATTAATACTTTAACTCTTGGAGGTACTGATGTATCTGGCCAAGTTGCTTCTGTGAGCGTAGAAATCCAGAATAATGTAGAGTGGAATAACTATACTACTATTCAGGCTTCTGTAGCCGCAACAAATGCTTCTACTTCTATGTTTCCTTCTAATTTTACAGTAGGAACAAGGGTAGTGGCAGGTGCAATTACTAGGTATATCAAAGACAGTCCTGATCTATTAACTTGGGATACTAATGCAGCTTTAGTACTAAAAGCAGGAACGGCGGGCTCTTTTAAAGGAGTTAGTTTTGATTTTAACTGTTCATTTACAAACAGGTTACAAAATTCAGGGGTGTACTTAGAAGAGTATAGCTGGAGAATGATAGAACGACCAACTGCGCTTTCAAGCGTAATAACTTACACATAATATAAAAAAGGACATATAATGGAAATGGAACTAAAAAAACTAGTAGTAGATAGTAAATCTACTTGGATTGACTTCTCAGGGTTAGAAGGTTTTTCCGTCGAAGTAGCCAACCTATCAAGAAAAGAATTAACAGCTATGCGAAAGAAGTGCACTACATCTAAGTTTAATAGGAAATCAAGGCAAATTGAAGAAGTCTTGGACGATGAGAGGTTTGTTACTGAGTTCTCACGTAAATCTATAAAAAGCTGGAAAGGCCTAACTTTGGCGCACTTAGAAACCTTAATCTTAATTGATACGGGTAACCAAGATATGAGTAAAGAAATAGACTATACTGAAGAGAATGCAGAAGTTCTTGTCAGTCAATCCTCAGAATTTGATACATGGCTCAACGAGGTAGTCTTCGATTTAGAGAACTTTCGTAGCGAGCCAAAAGGAGAAGTGCCTAGAGCAGCTGGATCACCTGTTCAAAAATCTTGATCAGGGTTTAACTCAAGAAAAATATTTCGAAATGCAGGAGCAGATGGGGCAGCCTATAGATACAAAAACTATGCCTTTAGCTATTGAAGATTTTCCTGATATCGTTATTATGGCTATACAAGTGTTCAGCCGCTTAGGAGATAGAGTATACCCGGAAATAGGTTATATAGGAAAAGACTATACAAACTTAAATACGCATATGGAGATATTGGGAGTAGAAAGTACTGAAAAAGACTTCTTTCTTGAAGTCATAGAGTGGTTAGACACTCGAGCTATCAAAAAGTCTGCAGAAAGTTTAAAGCGGGAATATGATAAGATGAAGAGAAAAAAATAGTGGCAGCCAATGAAATTGTATTTAAAGTTAGAGTTGACAAAGACGGAAGCTTAAACGTTGTTGCAAAAGAGGCAACGAAGGCTGCTAAGTCTACAGAAAATCTTAGCAAGTCTACAGACACCTTAAATAAGAAAAGAGGGCAGTACCAGAAAGTTGAAAAAGGGGTTGGACAAGCCGGCCTCTCTACTGCTAAATCTTTTTCGAAGCAAGCTGGCGCTATCAGTGGCGGGCTTGTTCCTGCCTACGCGGTTCTTGCCGCCAATATATTTGCAATTACTGCAGCCTTCGGGGCTCTTAAAAATGCCGCACAAGTAGAAGTTCTAGAAGAGGGTTTTACTACTCTTGGTAACACTGTAGGCCGAACTTCAACTTTAATGGCCCAACGTTTAAAAGATGTTACGGGTGGTGCAGTATCCACAGAGCAAGCCCTTCGTACTGCTTCTGCAGGATTCTCTGCAGGATTCTCAATAAGTGAAATGGAAGGTCTTGCAGAAGTTGCAAGAGGCGCTTCCGTAGCACTTGGTCGAGACCTAGGAGATGCGTTAGACAGGCTTATACGTGGTACTGCAAAGTTAGAGCCAGAAATTCTAGATGAATTAGGTATTTTCATAAAGATAGAAGATGCAGCAGCTAAATATGCAGCAGCTATAGGCAAAGTTCCAGGCGCTCTAACAGACGTAGAAAGAAGGCAAGCTTTTCTAAATGAAGCTTTGACGCAAGGAAAGCAGAAATTTCAAGACGTAGCCGACGTAGATATAAATCCCTTTGATAAAATATCCGCTACTTTTCAAGAGATGGCAGAGTCTTTTCTACAGATTATAAACATTGCAGTAGTTCCTTTTATTAACTTCCTATCGCAGAATGTAACAGCATTACTAGGCGTAATGGTATTGTTTGGCACGTCAGTAGCAAAGCTTATGATACCCGCTCTAGGAAACCTAGGTCAAGGTACTATAGATGCTGCGAAAGCTGCAAAAAACGCTATTCCCGCTCTAAGAGCTGCTACAAAAGCTGCTATAGAGGCAGAGCAAGCTGCTATAGGCTCCGCAAAAGTAAAAATAGGTAAAAACAGCATTTTTGCACAGCTTCAAGGAAAAGTAGCTTCTGGTAAAGCTAGTCCTACAGACATCAAAAAGTCTATTAACTCTATTACTCAGTCTATTGTACAAAGAGAGAGAGTTGCTAAAAAGGCGGGAGCTACTGTTAGTGCTGAGTACCTGAAAGAAACAGAAGCATTAAGAGTTCTTAAAGCGCGCTATGTAGAATTAAATGCTCTGAGAACCGGCTCTGCAGCAGACCAGTCAAGAGCCGCTTTTCTTAGTAGTATGGGAGACGCCGAAACTGCTCTCGGCGAGTCTATGCAAAAAATCAACGACGCAGGCTCTATAGGCGGATTTAAAGTAGCGAAAGAGGGAATGGCAGATTATACAAAGTCTATAATGAAGGCTAATAGAGAAGGAGGTAAATTTACAAAAGGTAAGAAATTCATGAAATGGGGCAATACAGCACTCGCAGGATTTAAAATAGCAGGAGGCGGTGCACGTCTCTTTGGAGCGGCGCTTATAAATGCAATTCCTCTTATTGGGCAAATTATATTTGCAGCGGGCTTGCTAATTCAAGCTTTCGGGTTCTTATTTGGTAAAGCAAAAGATCTTGCAGGCCCTATGTCAGAACTCGACACTATTATGGAGACTATGCCTGATAAATTCGAGCAGTTAGCCGAAAAAATTGATAAGAGCGTAGCAAAGATAGATGAGTTGGGCAGTGAAAGCGAAAAAGCTGCGCAAAGAGGCAGGCACCTAATGTCTCAGTATACTGTTTTAAATGGCGTTGTAGGTGAAAGCGCCGATGCGTTTAAGAGATTCAGCAACGCGATGGTATCTGCAGATATAGGAATATTTGACCGTTTTGTTAATGCCTTCGCAAGACTTGGTGGTGGTATTGCCGACGCAGTAGTAACAGGATTGAAGGCTATAGGCGATAAAATAGCTGAGATATCCAACGCTGCAGCTGAGCTCGTGGACTCCCCTCTAATACGTTTCTTTATAAGCGTTAAGGACAAGGTTGTAGAGATCGGCAGTAAGGTTGGAGAGGCTGCCGGCGGTATTGGAGAGAAGATTGGAGAGAGCCTAGATAGGTCTGATGCTACTAGCAAAGTAGATAACTTAACTAGCGAGTTTGAGGACTTAATTGGGACTATACTTGAGGCTGATAGCACAGGGCTAGCAGAGGGTATTTTTGGCGATGCGATGACAGGGAAAATGGATGGAACTACAAAATCTCTTGAATCTTTTGTTGCAGAAGTAAAAACATCCTTTGCCGCTACTGGCGATCTTGAAGCAGCGCAGGCCAAGTTGGATAAGGTGTTTGACGTAGCAAAAAATAGAACTGTAGCACTCGAAGCAGCTACAAAAGGTTTAGGAAAAGTACTAACAGAAGCAGCTCAGAAAACTTCTGCGTTTTTTGCGACTTTATCTTCAAAGGATAAATTCGAAGAGTTTAAGGGCAGCATTGTAGCAGTACAAAAAGCCGTTAACGAGTCTAAAGCTACTCTTAGCGATATGGCGGGAAATCTTGATTCTTTACAAACAACCTTTGATAATAACGCAGGAATTTTTAAACAGCTTGGAATAACGTTTGATGACCTCGAAGCCAGTGGTGGAAAAGTATTTGATCCTATTATAAAAGGGGCTCAACGTGTAACTGATGCTGTTAATAACACAAAAAATATGACTCAACAGCTCAAAGAGAAGCTGAAGCAACTCAAAATAGACGATAAGCTAACTAAGACTAATAGAACTTTAAAGAATATGCAAGCAACTTTTATAAAGACTGGTAAATTTGAAGTAAGCCTTGCAGACCAATTTAAGAATATAGAAGCAGACAGAAAATCTGCTGATGCTCTTGCACAGGCAGAGTTTACACTAAAAGTTCAAATAATTGCTATGGAGGAAGAGCTTTTAGTTTCAAAAATTGACTTTTTGTTATTAAACAAAAATTTGGAGCAAGATCAGAGAGATAACCTAACAAAGCAAAGGGGCATAATAAGTACGATGTCTGGCCTGCAAATTCAAACTGCTGAAAAGCAGTATAATTTAGCGCTTGCAACAAATAAGTTAACTCAAACTACAACTACGGGGTCAACGACGGCTGCTGCTTTAGGTGCTACTCAAACAGGTAGTACTGCTGACAGAATAACAGGATTTGCAGCTTTAGTCGGGAGCGGGGACAGTAGAGACAAATTAACACAAGGCACGGATAGTGACGAAGTATTCGCGGGGAAACAAGCAGCCGCTGATATTCAAGATATGCGAACTCGAGTAGAGGGATTGAAAGGAGTTCTTGCGCCTGCAATAGAAGAGCTTAAAAAGCTAGGCCCAGAAGGAGAACTTGTTGCTGCTGTAAGTGCTGGGTCATTTGCTATGGCTGATTCCTTTCTGTTTGTAGCACAAGAATTTAAGAACGGCGCCACAAAAATGGAAAAAGGTGCTGCTATAGCAGGGGCGGTTGCTCAGACTATAAGCCAAGTTGCCAGTATAATGAATGCTGCTTCTGCCGCTCGTGTAGCTGGAATAGATAAAGAAATCGCAGCAGAACAGGCACGAGATGGTAAATCGAAAGAAAGCCTATCGAGAATCACAGCTCTTGAAAAGAAGAAAGATGTTTTGAAGCGAAAAGCTTTTGAAACGAATAAAAAATTGATGATGGCTCAGGTTATTGCCAGTACTGCAGCGGCTATGATGGGTGTTGCAGCTTCTCTTGCGCTGATACCAGGAGGTCTAGCTTTTATTCCTGCTGCAATGGCCGCGATGGGTGCGTTAGGCGTAGCGCAGCTTGCTATAATAGCAGGTACTTCTTATCAAGGAGGGGGCTCTATAGGATCAAGCGGTGGCAGCGGCCCCAGCGATATATCTGTAGGAAAACGTAAAGATACTGTAGATGTAGCTAAGTCTAAGTCAGCAGGTGGAGAGCTTTCCTATATGAGAGGCGACTCAGGAACCGGAGGCCCAGAAAACTTCCGAAGAGCTTTTTACGGCAAGAAACACAGAGCAGCCGGAGGCAACACAGGTTATGTAATAGGGGAGCAAGGGCCAGAATTGTTTATGCCCGATCGTCCTGGTACTATTGTTCCCGCAGACGATGCAGCACAGATGGGAGGAGGCGGTGCCGTTACCTTCAATATTAATACTGTAGATGCCTCAGGTGTGGAAGACTTATTAGTCGAACAACAAGGAAACATAATTGGAATGTTAAGACAAGCAGCAAATTCATACGGACAAGACTTCATGGAAGATATAGATGAGAGCACTTACACGTCTCCACAGGCTAGGAGAGCATAATGCCTTATACTTTCGCAAATGAATTACCTGACCCCAATTACAAAATAAGCCCAGCAGGGCATACTTTAGCAACAGGTGACGCCGGACCTGGCTTTGCTGCTATAAAACTTACAAACGATCAAAAGGTGTTAGTAAACAGAACTAATTCTCAGCGCGTTCTTGCACGAAGTGTTGTTGGACAAAAGTGGAAAGTTGGTATTACTTACCACCCCATGACTCGCGCAGAATTCGAACCTGTTTATAGTTTTCTTTTAAGACAAGAAGGGCCTATGACTCCTTTTTTCGTATCTCTTCCCCAGTATAGAGTTCCTCAGAATTCAGAGTGGAACACTACAGTTACAAAAACATTTCAACATTCTGGAGAAGCAACCTTAGTATATGCTAATGATATTAAAGTTGTACTTGATAGTTACTCCACAGGTGCTGCGGGCACTAAAACGGTAAAACTAGCCATAGCTAAGCATGCTAGTGCTACTAGCGACGCAGCATGGGCCCACAATACAGGGCTTAATACTCCCAAACCCGGAGATATGGTAACTTTTGAAAACCACTCAAAAGCATACTTAGTCACTCATGTAGAGACTAACTCTATATATCAGGATACTAATGACCGGCCCACAGTATCGCAACTTAAGATAGGAGTTTCTCCTTCTTTGTCTAAAGCAATACCCGCAACTACGGTAGCAAGGTTTAGTGCCCCAAAAATTAAAGTAATTATGCCACAGCCTCTAGGAGAGTATAGTTTGAACACCGATAATCTTTATTCCTTTAATCTTAAACTGGAGGAGTACTTATGAGTGAGCGCGCGTTACATGCTGACCTTAAAACGTCTCTTTTAGCTGAGGACTCCTTTTTATATGCTCATTTAATTAAATTCGAGAGAGCAGTTAGTACAGAGCAGTCAAAACCGGCTAGAAATCCTAGAGACTATGTATATATAAGCGATGCTTCTATTGATATTCCTTTTGATGATGCAAGTAAGAATGTGCAAGGTAATAGCAACGGCATACAAACTTATAGAGCAAACAGAGTAAGTAAGGTAGGTAGCATATCAGAGACTACCGAGGCTAAAGCCAATAGTTTAGCTTTAGAGATTAACTCTACACTACTGGGAGCTACAAGCCCTGCAACTGCAAATATTACCATAACGTATTCCGGTACATCTATAGGAAGTGTGGTATCTTTTCTTATAAATGGAAGTTTTCCTGGATGGGAAGATTCAGGGTTTCTTATAGGCGATAAGGTATGTATAAAAAAGTCTGGTCACGCTTTTCATAATAATCGAGCTATAGTAACTTCTGTCTCCACAGATGGTATGACTTTAGTATGTGAAGCTTTGGATGCTGGATCTACCACAAACTCTACCACAAGCACTTTTAGTATAAATAATGCTGCGGATGAATATGAATCTTTATTTTATGAAGAATATGAAGGTACTGCTGAGAACGGTGCATATGCAGGATATATAAATAGAGAGGTCTTTATCTATAAGGCCCATATCAAGCCGGATACAGGCGCACTCATAGGCGCACCCTACTTAATTTTTAAAGGTATCATTGCCAAGGCAAAAATAACCGAAGATCCTGGTAAAAGCTCAAAAATGACTTGGAGCCTTACTAGTCATTGGGGTGACTTCGTACGTGTAAATGGTAGGATAACAGCAGACTCTGAGCATAGAGCTATAGCTTCGGACGGTAAGGTTGATATAGAAGCTCTTAGACGATTTGAGTACGGTGCAGACTATGGGTTCATGCACTCAGAAAAAGCCATAAATATGATTGCCGTATACAAGGCAACAGAGACAAGAACAAAATTAAAAAGCAGTGGATGGCTGTTTAAAAAGTATAGACAAGTAGAGTACAGTGTTGAGGTAGACAGAGAAGTTGATTTAAGATTCAATCTTGACGCAAAGTACTTACCTTTGATTTACGGAGTATCGAGAACGGACAGTATACCCATATTTGCAGACACTCTGAAAAGCGACTCGTCTGAAATTTACGTTATTTATGCTATCTGCGAAGGGGAAGTAGGCGGTATTTATGATATTTACATAGACGACCAATCTAGAATTTGCACAGATAAAAACGATTTTGAGGCCAGAGGGCCAGAGGGCGCGGATACCGTTGAAGTACCTTGCGAAGGTAGAATGGATAGAGGGGATACTTTAAGTTCAGAAACAGCCTCCTCCTTAACAGGTACTTACTGGAAAGCTATAGATGCTGCGCTTAATTTTAATGGAGCTGATTTTATGGGCGCTAACGCCGCTATGAGGCTTATGGCCAGCTACCGTCCTGCTCCTCCAGGGAACGAGAATCCTATAAACGATGCAGGGGGTGTTACTCACGAAATGAGAACCACAATGGAGAGCCCTATCGATGCCTCCTTTGTTTTCCATGCAGGAAGAAAGCACCAGAGAGCCGATGACCTGATGGTATCTATTGCTGACAAGACTCAGTTTGCTGATGGGGAATCAGGGGACCTTAACCAGGGATTTAAACTACAAGACGGTGCAGAGAATGAGGATAATTATTGGGGGCCCCAACACCTGTTGCTGGACACCGCATATGCAGTAGCAAAGTATAAAGTATCAGACGGGGAAACAGAAATCCCTGAGGTTGACTTTGTTGTTAGGGGGCGTGAAATTGAGCAGTATAACTACGATTATTCCTATGAGCAACATCCTAATGCTAGTTATACGTCTCCAAAAACACAAACATCTCAGTTAGCCTCTTTCAATATAGGAGATATTGTAGATGCATACGATCCTCTAAACAGTAGTGCTGCTTTAATTCAAAATCTTACTGTTATGGATAAGTATGTCTATAAAACCGCCCGTAATGAGTCTATAACAAAACTTAGGTTTGACCGAGCTCCTTTTTCTGGTGATACAATTAAAACCTTTTATATTGTAAAAGATGGGCAGGCTGCTAATAGTACGGATAAACTTACTTTTGCAACATGGGATTACTTAAATGATAGTGGTACTTTGTCAGGAATTGTATCAGAATCTGTGGGAACTAATGTTAATACTGATGTTGTCATTACAAATACTACAGGGGATGGAGGAGGTATTGATATACAGCTTCCCGCAGGAGATTTACGTGATGTTCTAAATCATGTAGGTACTACAGGAGCGGCAATAATTGGTTTTGTTCCTGCAGGCTCTACTCCTGCTACTCCAGGCATAGAAAAATCACTACTATATATTCAGCCAGGGCCTTACGACAGTACTACTAACTTAAAGTTGGAAAATATTGGATATACTCAAACTAGCGAATCTAAGCCGACTAGCGGCACGTTAATGATTCTGAATGCGGCTAAGCTACCAAGTGGCTCGTCCTCTGTTGATGACTACTATAAGAATCAAGAGATAGTAATTACTCGAACTTTATCAGACGGCAGTATTGACAGACAAACACAGAGAATAATAAAGTATGATGGGGGCACCAGAACAGCTTTGTTTGGGGATGTAACCCAGCAAGCTATTAAAGTAGCAACAGTCTTTGTAGACTATGGGACAAATAATTCTTGTACAGGTGTTGTGGGTTCTAATGAATCCGCTACTATCGAATATGTAGGCCCTAATGCAGCTGCTGCAGTCGCGGCTATTCAGACGGAGCTGACGGCAGGTAAAGTAATTTCTCCTGCCAATCCCGCTTCAGGATACCTAGAGTACCATAGAATAGATGTTGGTACAAGAGTTTTATCAACTAGCGGAGCCACAGTAACATACAATAAGGTTATAAAAGTTAATCCTTCGTTTGTTGTACAACACACAATACAGCAAGCAGATACCGAACTGTATCAGCCGGGGGTAGGCGAGTTTATTCCTAATAGTAGTGATGCTTACTTTATTGGATCTCATGGAGATAGGAAAGTATCTATAAATCCTGCTATTCAGTTGCTAGACTACTTGACTGATGACAGGTATGGAAGGGGTCTTGATGTAACTGACGATATTAATTTATCCTCTTTTATGCAGGCCGCAAGAGATTGCGATACTAGATCAGATATTACTATACAAGCTAATGTAGGGCAGAACACGTTTATAGCAGGTGACGTATACGAATATAAAGTAGGTACAAGAGTATTTTGGAGAGGTACTATAAAGACGGTAGACGTTGTAACTGCGGCGATTAGTAATACCTCCTACCAAATGGTTACTTTCAAAGATTGTATAGGTAAACTCATAACTAAACATGCAGACTGGAAAGTATATGAAGAAGGACAGTTAATTTGGAAGAGGCATCCGGCAGTAGGCTCCAGTCCTGAAAAGATGATTACCCATAAAGTTACAAGCAGTGATGCAGCCTTTGCTACGTATACTATAGGCGTAAGTTTAGCTCCCCAGAATTTTCCTCTTGCACCTGCCGGGGATGCCATGGCGACGAAGGTGCGCTTAACAAGAGTTGGTACAGGAAGTGGGCCCTCTCAGCTCGATGCTTTTAGTGGGGGACATGAGGGTCTCGCACGTTTTGCAAGTGCAGATGGAAATCCTCTTATAAAGGGGTTCGATGCTGCAACAGGGACTTTCACTAATAGTGGTTATAGCTTATACGATTCCGATGAGGTAAAGTATTGGAGATATATGGGATGGCAGTCTCATAATCAAAGCGAAGTTACACGTCACCAAACAAATGCTACTTTGCGAACAGAAACTCCTGTGTTTGATAATGTAAATAATATGCTAAAACATTTTAATGGCGTATTAAGGTTCTCAGACGGTAAGTATGATTTAGTAGTAGAACAAGCTTTGGATGCAGACTCTACGTGGACTAGCGATGATATTAGAAAGATAGATGAAGGCGATATCATAGGAGCAATTAGTTTGGACGATGCAGGGCTTAAAGGCTCTGCAAATAGCGTAGGAGTTACTATACCTGATCCAGCTATACGCTATGATAATCGCTCGGTTACTTTTTTTAATTCTGACTATTTAAAGCAGGATAGAGGAGTGCCCAAGAAAAAAGATATAAAAACACCTTTAATTTCTAACTATTTCAATGCGAGAATGAACGCAGAGCAGTACTTAGTGCAGTCTCGATCCAACAAAAAGATTAATTTTAAGATAGGGCCTAAAGGTGCACTTCTTCTAGCAGGGGAGTTAATAAAAGTAACCTACCCTAGATTTGGTTTTAGTGAGAAAGTATTCAGAATATCAAACTTAAGTTTTACGCCTGATTGCCTAACTCAGGTAACTGCAATAGAACACGATGATAAGAGTTATAAAATTGGAGCAAAGCGGGCAAACAATATAAACGATAGCAGCCAGGGAAGTGGTGCGGTACCCATTCCTGTTGTTCCGCCCGCGCCTCCGATAGCACTTACGGCAGTTGGGGGAGTTGAGAAAGTAACACTAACTTGGACAAACTCAGTTTCCGCAGGAGAGGCTTGGAAAACAGAACTTCTTAGAAACACTAGTAATTCTATTCCAGCAACCGTACTCCAGACTTTCGATATAGATAAACTTGAGCATGAGGATATTGAAGTTACCGGCGGACAAACCTATTATTACTGGGTTAGACATGTAAAAACTAAAGTTACAAGACAAGGTAGAACAATAAAAACTAAATCTACTACCTTCCCAACTGTGAACGGAAGAGCTGCTACCCCTAGCCCGAGCTTGGTAAAAAATCAGGGGCAAGCCACTCTTTATTACAACTCTACTCTTCTGACAGAAGCAGCTTTTACCTCTGCCTCTCTTTTACCGAGCAGTATTACAGGCTTCCCTACAATTACTTATAATTTCCTATCCTCTTCAATAACAGGAGTTTCTAGCGGTAGTATTACTAATGACCAGATAGGTACAACAGGCTGGTATAGGAAGCCCCAGCCTCGAACGGCAGGACAAAATACTTTTGGTGTATTCGCTACTGCTAATGGTATAGGGGATACTGATACTATAGGTCCCTCGGAGTGGGTAGATTTACATATACCTATTCCTAAAGTACCGGAAAGCGAGCCTATTAGTACTTCAGGGACTAACTTACAGCATACGTTTATCATGAACGATCTAGGAACTGTATCTAATAATTTTAGTTGTGCTTTTAATGTAAATAAAGGAAACCAAGTATATACATTTG
>Ga0114997_10003458_pt1 | contig 12398 bp, 10 predicted proteins | sample ArcticOcean_MG_C_2_FD_87045 | JGI IMG/M metagenome (GOLD analysis project Ga0114997, IMG submission 87045) | Marine microbial communities from western Arctic Ocean - ArcticOcean_MG_CB4_136 | ecosystem: Environmental > Aquatic > Marine > Oceanic | place: Arctic Ocean: Canada Basin | collected... | reverse complement strand
TCTACTTGATCTTCTACGTCTAAATTATATTTAATCCAGCTATTATGGTCATCTGAAAGTGTACTGTTAATCAATAATTTATTAGATTTAGTAAGTTTTAATTGAGAAGCCTGTTGAAATAATATTGTTTCTTCTGAGCGATGAAAAGAATCATAGAGAATCTTTTCAAGTTCAAAGCGGTACTTTACAAGACATCCAGCCCTTGCAAGAACTGGGACCATAGTGCTCATCTTATTAGCATGAATTATTAAAGCTTTTTTATTATCAATACTTTTTATACTCTCTGCTTCTTTCAAAAATGATAATGATTTCTTTATGATAATTGACGTAAGATTTTTTTCACATAGTTGCCGATTTTCTGAAAAGTTAGCAATAAAATGCTGGTTAAGATTTTCAACTAAGATATCAGCCGACTCCTCGTTAATCTTTTTTAGTACATTTTCATTGATATCCTCTGCGTTAGTAATATTAAAAAATAATATACCAATTGGAATTAAAATTTTTTGTATTTTATTCATTGATTAACAGTCCTTTGTTTATTGTAGCCAGTTTGAGCTCGAAAATATTGACTATCGAATAATGCTTGCTCTTTTGTGGCTTGTATTGAATTATCTGTAACAGAAAAAAACCAAATTCCAAAAAAGGTTATAGTCATAGAAAAAAGTGCTGGATATTTGTAGGGGAATATAGCTTGTGCATTATTAAGAATATCAACCCAAACAATAGGCCCTATTATTACAAAAAGAATACATGAGATCAGTCCTGAACTTCCTCCAACAATAACTCCTCTTGTCGTAACATTTTTCCAGTAGATGGATAAAAATAAAATGGGAAAATTGGTACTTGCAGCAATTGCAAAAGCCAAACCTACCATAAAGGCAACATTTTGTTCTTCAAAAAGTATTCCTAGAAGGATTGCCATCAACCCGAGCCCAATAGTTGCATATTTTGATACCATCATCTGAGACTTATCATTAGCTCCTTTATGTATTACATTTGCATATAGATCATGTGAAATTGCTGACGCACCTGCTAGTGTTAATCCAGAAACAACTGCAAGAATTGTTGCAAAAGCTACTGCAGAAATAAAACCTAGTAATATGTTGCCCCCTACAGCATGGGCCAAATGAATTGCGGCCATATTGTTATTTCCAAGAATTTGTCCATTATCAGATAGATAAGCAGGATTATTTGATACTAAAATTATGGCACCAAACCCAATAATGAAAGTTAGGATGTAAAAGTAACCAATAAATCCTGTTGCAAAAGCTACAGATCTTCTTGCCTGTTTCGCATCAGAGACCGTAAAAAATCTCATTAGTATATGAGGTAATCCGGCAGTACCAAACATTAAAGCGAGGCCTAAGGAAATTGCTGAGATAGGATCTGAGATTAGTCCGCCGGGAGCCATAATAGCTAGTCCATTATCATGAGTACTTACGGCCGCATCAAAAAATTGGTTAAAGCTGAAATCAAATTGATTTAATACAAGAAATGCGATAAGTGTTGCACCAGAGAGTAATAAGATAGCTTTAATAATTTGCACCCAAGTTGTTGCTAACATGCCCCCAAAGGTAACGTACAAAATCATTAGAACACCCACAATAATTTCAGCAGTAATATATGGGAGCCCAAATAAAATCTCAATCAGCTTTCCCGCACCAACCATTTGGGCAATTAAATATAAGATAACAGTAGATAAAGAACCAAAAGCAGAAAGTACTCGAACAGGCTTTTCATTTAGGCGGAATGACACAACATCTGAAAAACCATATTTTCCTAAATTGCGAAGAGGCTCAGCAATTAATAAAAGGATGATTGGCCAGCCTACTAAAAATCCAATTGAATAGATGAGCCCATCAAATCCAGATAAAAAAACTAACCCAGATATTCCTAGGAATGAAGCAGCAGACATAAAATCACCTGATATTGCTAGACCGTTTTGAAACCCAGTAATATTTCCACCAGCAGTAAAGAAATTATTCGTCGATTGTGTTTTTTTTGCTGCCCAAAATGTAATGTAGAGCGTCACGGCAACAAAAATTAAAAACATCCAGATAGCAACAATATTAAGATCCCCGGACTGAGACGAGGTGAAAATTTTTAACATTAATTATTTAGTTCTTTAATAATAGGCTCAATATGCTTATTTGCCAGATATACATAAAGCAATGTAATAATCCATATAATTATTATGAGCATAAATCCTAATATAATTCCAATTGATACACTCGAATTAAAGAGCATATTACTAAAATAGTTTGGATAAAAAGCAATAATACATATGAATGTTAGGTATGGAATAACAGTCAAGAAAAGAAGTGGTCGAATAATACGCTTCTTCTTCTTAATAAGCCTGTTAAATAAATTCTCATTGTGCATAGTATTGACCTAGTGTGTTTAAGCTATTCGATTATTTCAGTGAAGACTATAGACACTTATGAAGTCTCCTTGTTTATATCCCATAATCTTATTTCCGCCTGCGGCGACTGCAATATATTGTTTACCATCAATCATATATGTAATTGGCGGAGCATTTACCCCAGCATCGATTTTAGTTGTCCAAAGTAGTCGGCCGGTTAAGCTATGAAAAGCATTTAGGTTTCCATTACCTTCACCAGAGAAGACTAGCTTTCCATTTGTGGCAAGCGTTCCACCTAGGAGAGGTTGATCTGTTTGATATTGCCAGACTATTTTCCCATTTGATAAATTTATAGCTGAGAGTAGCCCCCACTGTTGGTCCTCTGTAGGCTCAGAGCTTGTATAATGAGTAACATTGTTGCTAGATATTTTTTCATGAAGAGTATATTTAATGGGAGCATGTATCCCTGATATGTATGCAATATGTTCGTCGATATCAAGACTTACGGGCGACCAATTTGACCCCCCTAAAATTCCAGGGTATATAACTGTCCCTTCTTTGGTAGCTTCTGTAAACATATTTTGTTGCGGAACAAATGCATCTGATTTTAGAATTAATTCACCAGTATTTCTATCATGAATATAAAACCAACCAGTCTTTCCTGCTTGTCCTACAACAGGTATAACCTTCCCATTTTTAATAGTGTGAAAAAGAACTGGAGGACTTGCAACATCATAACCCCAGATATCATGGGGTACCTGCTGGTAAAACCATTTTAGTTTACCGGTATTGGCATCTAGTGCCACTAAAGAGACAGTATAGAGATTATCGCCCGGGCGACTTTCTCCACTCATTTGAGGGGAAGGATTTCCAGTACCAAAAAATAATGTATGTGTTTCGGCATCAATAGCAGGAGTGGTCCAGGCAGATCCACCACCAAACTGAGCTGCATTAGGAAATTTTTCTAAGGATTCTTTTTCAATGAATAAATCTCGGTTTAAGACTTCGCCATCTCGAGTGTAATTACTCATTTCACCCTCCCAGCCTTTCTCGGGAATCGTATCAAATTGCCAAATTTGTTTGCCTGAGTAGATGTCATACGCAGCTAAAAACCCTGGACGTCCAAAGCTTCCAGCCACTCCCACGACTGAACCAAGTGGTGCCTCCTTCTTTGTATTTTCTATATGAAGTCCATAACCAACCCCAGTAATTCCGATGATAACTTTATTTTGATAGATAACTGGGGCCATTGAGATGCCTACGCCCGTTCCTCCACTTACAATTTTCTTTCGATTTGGATCTATGTCATTCAGAGAAGAGATAGACTCTGTAGTCACTAAATTTGATACAACATCAATATCCCATATTTTTTTACCTGTTTTGATGTTTAGAGAAATTAATCTAGCATCAACTGTGCCCATAAAAAGTTGTTCTCCATGAAGAGCCAGTCCTCGGTTGGAAGGCCCACAACACATTTTCCATTCAGGATTTCTCTCATGCTCATATCGCCATATTTCTTTTCCAGTTTTTGCATTTATTGCAAGAACATGATTGTAAGGAAGAGAAATATACATTACTCCCTGATAAACAATTGGGGTAGCTTGAAAGGTCGCTTTAATTCCAGTTTGATACTGCCAGTCTAATTTTAAATCTTTTACATTTTCTTCATTTATTTGCCTAAGTTTTGAGTAACGCTGATTCTCCAAATTTTTACCGTAGGATGACCAATCTTCATTTACTTTTTGGCAGCCTGACAGGAAGCTTAATAAATATAAAGTAATAAGTGATTTAACGAGAATCATATAAAAGAGAAGACGGGTACCTTTAGCTGTTTAATTTTATCAGTAACTGATTCTAATTCATCATGGGATAATCTTTCAATAGAGTCTGAAATATTTTGTTCTGTCGGTCTGGCAAGGCTGTATAGGTGGATTGCTTTTAGGTTATTTTCAAACGGCTTTAAAAAATCAATATAGTGATTAATTGACTTTATTGATGGAAGTTCTTTATTAATTTTTAGTAAGCAGGTTTGGATTATAGTAGGCGAGAGTTGAATTGAAGATTCAAGGTTACTTATGACACTCTTTGAAGATATATTAATTTGATTAATTCGTTTAGCTTCAAGGGGATCAATTGCATCAATCTTGAACCATATTTCTCGATTAAGATTTTCTAGTTGTGCCCATGCTTTTTTAGTTGCCGGAAGATCCAAATAGCTGCCATTGGTTATGAGACGTACAGATATTTTATTATGTAGTTGAAAGCTATGAATTTGTTCAATCACAATTTTAATTGCTGCACCAAATTCTTTGGATGCTGTTGGCTCTCCATTGCCCGAAAAAGCAATATCTCTTAAAACAGTACCTGGCTCTGTATGTTTATCTAAGAAATCAAGATGAATAACCTGGTTGAGCCAGTAAATTAACTCTTCTTTGAGATGTTCTAAGTTAATTGGCTCGGGCTTGCCTCTTTTTAACTCAGGAACTTCACAATAAATACATTGCCAATTACATGCATTATTTGTATTTAAATTAATGCCAATTGATAAGCCATTGGCTCTTCTTGAGACAACAGGGTAAATATATTTTCCTCTGAATATTCTACGATCATGATTAATAATGGAGAGTTTAGTAGTCATGGGCTTGGTTTATTTAAACCACATTCTTCGGAGAGTCCCATCTTTATCTATAAAAGTATGTTTCAGTGCACCTACAATATGAAATATTAGAATAAATAGAATTAACAATCCAAATATTTCATGAAACTTATAAAAAAGTTCTCGTACTGAAGGAATATCTAAACCTGGAATTAATTTAAACCCAAACCATTTAATTCCATACTTACTAGCAACTGACATAATTATGCCAGCCAACGGGGTTAAAATCATCAAGAGATAAAGCCCATGATGCACACTAGTTGCCAATCTCTTTTCCCATAATTTCATTGATGATAATAATGCAGGAGGCTTGTGCGTAAATCTCCAAAATAATCTAAATATAATGAATGCAAATAATGTAACGCCAATTGATTTATGTAAGTTGAAATAAAATGATCTTGGTGAGGTCTCCTTAGATAACTCCCAGGAGTAAATACCCAAATTAAATAAATCATAGCTCGAGGATTTAGGAGCTTCTTTTGGTAGCCCTTCCATGAACCAACCCAAGAGAAACATAAAAATAATGCTTATACCAATGAGCCAATGCAATAATATTGCTATATTAGAATAGCTTGTTGGTTTAGTGAAATAAGAGTTGTTTTTTTTAGTTTGTGCCATTAAGTTTAACTTTTATTTTAATGATAATATGAAGGTAAGTTTAATGCCTTAATGAGAAAATGAAAAGATGAAAAAAATAATTTTTTTTTGGTTGATTGTTATAGTAAATATGGTTCCAACCATCCTCTTTTCTCAAGAAATATTATCGATGAAAGAGGTAGCGCCTGGAATTTTTGTTCACCAGGGGCAACACCTTGATGTAGATGACGGATATCAAGGGGATATATGCAATATTGGATTTATAATAGGAAAGAACAGTGTAGCAGTAATTGATACGGGGGGTAGCGAGTCGATTGGCTCCGCACTACTCTCTGAAATTAAAAAAAGAACCAGCCTTCCAGTTAAATATGTAATTAATACCCATGTCCATCTTGATCATATATATGGAAATGTTGCCTTTAAAAGTGACGGGGTAGAATTTATAGGCCATGTAAATTTACCTAAAGCTATGAGATTCAGAAAAGAATTTTATGAAAAGATAAATTTAGAATATTTGAATATTCCTCATGATAAGAGCATTCAAATTCCTCCTAATCAATTAGTTAAGCCTATTAAGGCCCTCGAGATAGATTTGGGAGATAGATTATTAAAAATAACTGCTTATCCAACTGCCCATACTAATAGTGATGTTACGATCGAAGATTATAAAACCTCAACTCTTTGGACAGGGGATTTATTATTTATTGAGAGAACTCCGGTAGTTGATGGGGACATACATGGATTTATTAAGGTCATTGATTCATTAATGAAAGTTGAATTTAATTTATTAATTCCTGGCCATGGAACACCAACATTCGAGCCAAATTTGGCATGGAATAAAATAAGAAACTACCTGATTATTCTGAGGGATGGAATTAGAGTTGCTATTGACGAAGGATTAGATCTACAAATGGCAATTGATTCCGTAGCAAAAAAAGAGTCTTCAAAGTGGGAATTATTTGATATTCAGAATGGGCGTAATATTAATATGATTTATCCCAAAATGGAGTGGGAGTAAGTTGAATGACAAAAGAAAATAATTGTTTATTGTGCCTTCCATCGAAATATCCATTAATATGGAGCAACTCAGATTTTAGAGTGGTCTTGATTAACGACCATTCATATCCAGGTTACTGCAGAGTGGAGTCCATTGCTCACGTTAAAGAAATGACAGATTTAAGTGATTTAAAACGTCATGAATTTATGAGAATTGTATTTATAGTTGAGGGCGTCCTTAGGAGCCACCTTATACCTGAAAAAATTAATTTGGCTACCCTTGGAAATATTACACCTCATCTACACTGGCATATAATACCTAGAAATAAACTCGATAATCATTTCCCAGAAAGTATATGGTCGAATCCAAAGCGACTGGAGAAGAAAGAACTATTAGAGTTGGAAAGTGAAATTCTAATAGCACTTATCCAAAAAAAATTATGCAACTAATCGTTTGACAACCTTACCTTTAATGAGATGTTGGTCGATAATTTCATCAATATCTGACTCATCAATATATCGATACCATACGGCTTCTGGATAAATAACCAATAGAGGGCCTTCATGACAACGATCAAAACATCCGCCTCGATTAACTCGTATTTTCCCAGGACCATTAAGGCCTAAACCTTTAACCTTATTTTTCATATATGTATAAACGGCATCAGCATTAAAATCGGAACAGCATTGTTCGCCATTTTCACGTTGATTGAGGCAGAAAAAAATATGATGTTTAAAGTGTTCCATATTTATTGGGAGGACAATTTATTACCTTCAGTAAATTTCCACGTCCTTGTAATCTGAATTATATCTACCTCATTTCTCATTCTTTCAGAGAACTTTGCGTAAGGCGACCCCATTCTAACTATTGAGATAGCAGCATTATCTAATTCAGAATTTCCAGAACTTTTATTAATAATAATGTTTTCGATATTACCTGTTTGAGTTAAGGAAACAGTTAAGCGTAGTGCCCCAAAAACACCTGATTTTGCCGCCTCAGGGTAATTGAGTGACCCAATTCGCTCGACCTTTTGTCGCCATGCTTCAAAATAAAGTCTGTATTCATAATCTTCTGTTGAGCTTGAAATTTTTTTACTTCGATATTTTTTATTATTATGCCCAAGATTAATAGGAATTGACTGCTTAATATTGGAGAGAATCTGATTAGAATCAATAGCAGTAATTTCCTTAAGAGCCGGAGCAGCTTTAACAGATGCAGTATTATTTTTTATTTCATTTACTACAGGAGAAATTTTCACGGGGATTTTTTCTTGCATCTTTTTTTTTGGCTTAGGCGCTATAACTTTTGGTTCTTGTGTTAGCTCCTTTGGTTTGGGTATCAATTGCTTACTTATATTTTCATTGTTGAGAGTTGGACTCTTAAAATTAATTTCTATATCTGGTGAGGGAAATAAGTAAAGTTTATTACTTAATGTAAGGTCGGTCACTATTAATAATATCAGATGAACAATCATTGAAACCAATATTGCCGAAAGGAAATAGAGGTTATTAAAATAATTGTTTGAGGCACTATTCATTATTAAGTGCTTTAGCCACCTTTGACTGAAGTCCAGAAAAGCTTCCATTACTCATAAATATAATCTTATCCCCACTTTGCGCAAATTGTGCAATTTTCTCTGCAAGTTCATCAACATTTTCATGGACCTTAGTATTAGACACATTTTTAAAAAACTTATTAGCATCCCAGGACAAATTTTGGGCATAACAGAAAGTTGCATCTGCGGCTCTAAGGCTTTCGATAAGATTAGTTTTCATAGTGCCGAGTCTCATTGTGTTTGATCTGGGTTCGATGACCGCAACTATTCGCCCCTTACTATTTAATTTTTTAAGCCCATCTAATGTTGTTTGGATGGCAGACGGATGATGAGCAAAATCGTCATATAATTCAATATTATTTATAGTATGAATTTTCTCCATACGTTTTTTGACACTCCTGAATTGACTTAATGCTTCGATTGAGTTTTCAGGAGTAATCCCAATATGCCTAGCTGCCGCAATTGCTGCTAAGGCATTCATATAGTTATGTCGTCCAATGAGTTGCCAGTTAAGGGGTATTTGTTTTATTGCATTATGATATATTTCATGTCCCTTAGTATCCCATTCTGTATTGGTACCAATGTATTCGACTTCTGTCCAACAACCTTTTTCGATAACAGTTTTAAGGGAGGGACTTTCATGGTTAACAATAATACGACCCTGACTAGGTACGGTTCTAACTAAATGATGAAAGTGAGTTTCTATATGTGCTAAATCCTTAAAAATATCTGCATGATCAAATTCTAGATTATTTAGGACTAAGGTTTTAGGATGGTAATGAATAAACTTAGATCGTTTATCAAAAAAAGCGGTGTCATATTCGTCTGCCTCAATAACAAAAAAAGATGGCGCATTTATTTTGTTATCTAGTGGAAGTCTGGCCGAAACATCAAAATTATTTGGAATACCACCAATTAAAAATCCTGGAGCAAGACCACAGAACTCAAGTATCCATGCCAGCATTGCAGTCGTTGTTGTTTTACCATGAGTTCCTGCTACTGCGATAACCCATTTATTAAATAAGATATTTTCATATAACCATTGGGGGCCCGATATATAAGGAAGTCCCTGATCTAGAATACTTTCCATCAATGGATTGCCACGTGAGATAACATTACCAATTACAAAGACGTCTGGATTCAATATTATTTGATCCTCAGAAAATCCCTCTGTAATAGAAATACCTAAATCTTCAAGTTGCGTAGACATAGGGGGATAAACATTTTGGTCGCAACCAGTTACTTTATGACCTTGAGACTTTGCTAGAGCAGCTATCCCCGCCATAAATGTCCCACATATACCTAAGATATGAATATGCATGATTACCTAAGATTTGGTGCTAGCCATTTTTTTAATTGTTCAATCGGAATTGATCTTCTTAAAACCATATCTTCTAGTTGGTCTTTATCTATTTTATCTACACTAAAATATTTAGCCTCAGGATGAGAAAAATAAAAACCACTAACAGAGGATGCTGGCATCATAGACATTCCATCTGTTATCTGCATTCCAATTTCATTTGTTTTTAGTAGTGAAAAGATATCTTGTTTTACTGTATGTTCTGGGCAAGCTGGGTATCCTGGTGCTGGCCTTATGCCTTGATATTTCTCATGAATCATATCCTCTTTACTGAGATCTTCTGGCTGGTAACCCCATAGGTCCTGCCTTACTCTGTCATGCATATATTCAGCGAAGGCCTCAGCAAGTCTATCTGTTATAGCTTTAATCATAATGCCACTATAATCGTCTTCTTCTTTTTCAAAAATCTTTTCATATACCTCTACATTAATGCCCGAAGTGACAGCAAAAAGACCAATATAATCTTTAACACCACTTTCTTTTGGGGCAATAAAGTCTGCCAAACATAAGTTAGGTTTTTGTTGGCCATTGATGTTAGGTTTTTGAGTTTGTTGCCTCAACCCGTAGTAAGTAAAAACAGGATCTGTTGATCCTTCGTCTGCATAAATCTCGATGTCATCCTCGTTTACAGTATTCGCAGGATAAAACCCAATAACTCCGTTGGCCTTTAATTTTTTTTCATTAATAACTTTAGATAACATCTTTTGCGCTTCAGTAAATAATTCGGTAGCACTTTCACCCACAATGCTGTCATCTAGAATATTTGGATACTTGCCATGCAGATCCCATGTCTGGAAGAATGGAGTCCAGTCGATATATTCCTTAATTAACTGAAGATCGATGTTGTTAAATACTCGTCGACCAATAAATTTGGGTCTCTTTGGTTCAAAACTTAAACTTAATTTATTTTTTCTGGCGTCCTTAATTGAAATATAAGTGGCACCTTTTTTCTTCGCATGAAGCTCTCTTACATTTTCATAATCTTTGGATAAATTAATCAGGTATTCAATTTTTTGTTTTGGGTCCATCAGTGACTGCATGATTGAAACAGATCTTGATGCATCCGAAACATGAATGACAGGACCGTCGTAATGTTCGGCAATTTTCACTGCCGTATGTGCTCGTGATGTGGTTGCTCCGCCAATAAGCAAAGGAATATTATTTTCATTAAAATAAGGGTCGCGTTGCATTTCACTAGCAACGTTTGCCATCTCTTCAAGTGATGGCGTAATTAGTCCTGATAGACCAATAATATCTACATTTTCATCCTTAGCTTTAGCGAGTATTTCCGCACAGGGCACCATCACTCCCATATTAACTACTTCAAAATTATTGCATTGCAAGACTACTGAAACAATATTCTTCCCTATATCATGCACATCACCTTTTACTGTAGCGATTAACATTTTGCCTTTAGGTTTTGCTTTTATCCCAGTTCTTTTTTCATCTGCCTCTTTTTCTTTTTCAATAAAAGGGACAAGATGAGCAACAGCCTGTTTCATTACCCTTGCTGACTTTACTACTTGTGGCAAAAACATCTTACCTTCACCAAATAAATCTCCAACTATATTCATACCATCCATTAATGGGCCTTCAATTACATTAATAGGGCGACCACCTTCTTCATTCATAATTTTTAGGCGAGATTCTTCTGTATCTCCTACAATATAATCCGTGACACCATGGACTAGGGCGTACTCAATCCTTTTCTCTACAGAGACAGGATTTTCTTCATCTCCTCGCCAATTTAATTTTAATTCTTCTTTTTTACTACCTTTGAGGGTTCCTGCAATATCAATCATTCTCTCTGTGGCATCTGGCCTTCTGTTGAGAATTACGTCTTCTACCGCTTCTTTGAGTTCATCAGCAAGATCATTATATAATCCAATCAGGCCGGCATTTACTATTCCCATAGTTAATCCAGCTTTGATTGCGTGATGTAAAAAAACTGTATGAATAGCTTCCCTAGCTAAATCATTTCCCCTAAAGCTGAAACTAACATTCGATACTCCCCCAGATATTTTGGCATAAGGGAGGTTATCTTTAATCCATTTTGTGGCATTAATAAAATCTACAGCATAATTATTGTGTTCTTCAATTCCTGTGGCTACCGCAAAAATATTAGGATCAAAGATAATATCTTCTGGTGGAAAATTTAGTTTTTCTACTAGCGTATCGTAAGCACGTTTACATATTTCAGTTTTTCGCTCATAGGTATCCGCCTGCCCTTTTTCATCAAACGCCATTACTATTACAGCCGCACCGTAGTTACGACAGAGCTTAGCTTGTTTAATAAAGCTTTCCTCACCTTCTTTTAGTGAAATCGAGTTGACCACTGCTTTTCCTTGCACGCACTTCAGCCCTGCTTCAATAACTTCCCATTTTGATGAATCAATCATTATAGGTATGCGAGCAATATCTGGTTCAGATGCAATTAAATTAAGGAAGTGTTGCATCGCCTGAAGCGAGTCCAACATACCTTCATCCATATTAATATCAATAACTTGAGCCCCACTTTCAACTTGTTGTCTTGCTACCGATACTGCTTCTTCGAATTTTTCATCAATAATTAGGTTTGCAAATGCTTTGGATCCTGTGACATTGGTCCGTTCACCTACATTGATAAATAGGGTATCGTCTTTAATAGATAAAGGCTCTAAGCCTGAAAGTCTGGTAAAAGTTTCTAAATTGGGCAAGACTCTCGGCGGAATATTCTGTATCTGATCGGCAATGGCTTTAATATGTGCGGGAGTTGTTCCGCAACAGCCTCCTGCAATATTAATGAAGCCACTATCTGCAAATTCTTTTAATAATGACGACGTGTCGCTAGGCTCTTCATCAAAACCAGTATCTGACATAGGGTTGGGTAAT
>Ga0114997_10003456_pt1 | contig 12404 bp, 10 predicted proteins | sample ArcticOcean_MG_C_2_FD_87045 | JGI IMG/M metagenome (GOLD analysis project Ga0114997, IMG submission 87045) | Marine microbial communities from western Arctic Ocean - ArcticOcean_MG_CB4_136 | ecosystem: Environmental > Aquatic > Marine > Oceanic | place: Arctic Ocean: Canada Basin | collected... | reverse complement strand
TTTACTAATTTTGTAGAGTTTATAGCATCGGAATTAAACACAGAAAAGAAGCCAAATAGGTGAGAGGCATTGTAAACTGGCACCCCATCTAACAAAATTAAGTTTTGATCTGGTCCACCTCCTCTAACATAAAGTCCGGAAGTTCCTTCGCTTCCTGTTTGTACGCCGGGCAATAGTTGAATTGTTTTCATGATGTCATTTTCACCAAGCAGGGCTGGAAGTGCTCTTACTTTATCCATAGAAAGATCTACTGTACTCATTTCTGATTTTTGATGAACTAACTCGTCTTTGGAAGAAAGTATTTCAACTTCCTTTAGCATTTGATCACTTAATGAAAAGTTTTTCTTAATATCATTTCTTGGGTAATCTTCATAAATTTGTGTAATATATCCTATATAACTAATTCGAATTTTTACAGAATCTTTTGGCAATGTAAGGCTGTAAAAGCCATAGTCGTTGGTCACAGTCCCTTTGCCAGATTTAAGGTCGTATATAGTTGTGCCAATTAATTTCTCTCCACTTTCTGCTTCTTCAATATATCCACTAATGGTAATATTGTCTTGAGAAAAGTTAACTATGGGTAATATTAATAAAATGTATGTTATATAATTTCTCATCAATTATTTTGAGTCATGTGTTTGACAATATTCTTGCCAAAAGGTTTAATATTCTGTTATACGAACTTTATTTCTAGAAAGAGGGGTAATTTTTTAATGGTATTTTTCAGTAAAATCTTTTTCCCAAACAATAATATTTCTATCGTATTTTATTTTTGATAATTTTTTTCCGTAGACATCACTTGTTTCAAAGACTCCATCTTTTTCTCCATTTAGATAATTTCCACTGTAAATAATCTGTCCATTACTGTGCCACTCTTTAAATTCTCCGTTCCTAAGTCCATCTTTAAATTCTGAATAAATTTTAATATTGCCATTTTCGAAAAAGCCTGTAACAACTCCAGTAATTAAGCTAATATCAGCTTTTGAATAGACAGTATCTTTTTCAATATTAGTTACCCCACTTAAGGGAATATTTTGTGAATATAGTATTGTGGAAATGAATATTGAAAAAAGAAAAGAAGTGATTTTTATAGACATTGACTTAGAAAGAAGCTTTTATCTTTCTTTTTTGTTTGGAATGAATGCTTTTGTAAACTTTTCCATGGGTAGAAAAAGTTTTATAAAAACTAACATTTAAAAACCCATAATAATCATTATTATCTGGATTACCTCTTTTGAAACCAGCCTGGGTAAATGTTTTATCAATGTAATAAGAATTGGTTCCACCTAGTGAGTTATCTGGTGTCGCTCCATTCGGGTAAATTCCATCAATTGCATAACCAACATATCTGTAAGTGCCAGGTATTCCAGAAGATGAAGGTGCATCTCCAGAACCTGTTCCAGACATGGTAGCAGCTAAATTACCATTTTCATTGTACTGTGCTAAAAGACTCTTGTCATAATAAAGACCACTTACATCGTCTAGATAATCTGTAAATGTATACCTTATACCAGCTTCAATTTTCACACCCATAAATGCATTAAAAGCTTTTTGTATACCAAATCCAAATGGTATACACACAGCTATTTTACTGTAAGTTTTGTCATCTTTAAATTTTTTGCCTGCAACATTGAAATCGTCACCAGATTCTAAACCTTCATACCCTTGCCCCTCAGTATGTAAAGGTCGTAATTTTTGATATTCATTGATATAAACAGCTGTGAAATCATCATTTTCAGTAACATCAGGATAAACAAAATTAGTTTTAGCTTTTGGAATGTATAAAAACCCTCCTACGCCACCAACCAAATAAAACCCTAATGAAGATAAGGCGTTGGAGGAGATTTTATGACCTTCAACATTTTTAAGGTTGAATTTATTTCCTGTATTTGCTTTTTTTAGATAAAACTCAGTGATTGCAGAAAATTCTAAAATACCTGTTCTAAAGTTAAGATTTCTGTTATTTCTGTAAAATTCCGGTGATTGTTTGTCATCTCCGCTTGTTCTTGAAAAAATCAGGTTTCCTCTGAAGCTGATTTTTTTTTTGAAATGGTAAACATATCCTGCATTAAGAACAAAATTTGAACTTGAAATATCTGTATCATATATAGACCTAAAAATTTTCCCAGCAAATTTCTCATTTAACTCTTGATCGTTGTATTTAGATCCACCTACATCTGTTTGACAGCTTGATACTCCAATACCAAAATTGAGTTCATGTCTAGTTTTGAGGTACTCTTTTTCGTCATAGTAGCTTTTGCTTTGAGAAAAAGCTGACGAGATAAGAAGTGAACATATTAAAATTAAAATTAATCTAGTATAATACATATTTCATAAAAATATGGAAATTTATTTAAAAAGAATGTATTTTAGTCACATATATTGTTTAGAATAATTAATATTTTGAATAATATGCCCTGCAAATATCGAATTTTGTGTATTTCAAACTCATTTATCAAGTACAAAATATCCTTTCAACCCGTTTGGATAGACCCCTTCAATTAGTGTGCTTTTTTTCTTGTTTTTAATGATTTTTTTAAAATCATTGGTTGTACTGACAGAAATTTTATCAATATGAGTTATAATAAAACCTTGCTTTAGACCAATCTCTTTAAATTTTCCATTTTTAATTGAAACGACTTTTATTCCACTAGAAATGTTAAAATATTTCAGAGACTCTTTATTTAGATCTTCAAAAATAGCTCCGTACAAACTGGATTCTTTTTCTAGTTTATTTTTATCAATTATTTCTGTGGTGCCTTTATTATTTCTTAGTTTAACTTCAATAACTTTCTTGTCACCTTTTCTTTGAATTATTATTATAACATTATCTCCTGGCTTATGTTTACCGATTTGTTCTTGAAGCTCTGGCACATCATTTACTTCGATATTTTCAACTTTTAATATAACATCATCCACTTTGATGCCTGCTTCATTTGCAGCACCCCCATTTGATAATCCACTGACCAAAACCCCTTTAGTATTAGGTAAATTAAATTTGTCCATAATTTTCTGAGTTACGTCTTCTATAGTGACACCTATAAAGGCTCTTTGTACAAGTCCGTAATTTTTTAAGTCGTTTACTACTTTAAGAGTAATATTAGATGGAATTGCAAATGAATATCCAGAATACGACCCTGTTTTAGATGCTATAGCAGTATTAATTCCAATTAAAACTCCCTGAGGATTAACTAGTGCACCACCACTATTTCCAGGATTTACAGCAGCATCAGTTTGTATAAAAGATTCTAATGGAAATATACTTTCTTTGGAATTTCTTAATATATTAATATTCCTTGCTTTTGCACTAACTATCCCGGCTGTTACTGTAGAGGTTAAATTAAATGGATTTCCAACGGCCAATACCCAGTCTCCAAGTTTAACATTATCTGAGTTTCCAAATTCTGCAAAAACCAAATCTTTTTCATCAACTTTTAAAAGTGCTAAATCTGTATTGGGATCTGTCCCAAGACATTCTGCAATTAATTCTCTTCCATCATTTAATGTTACAGAAATAGTTGAGGCATCTTCAATCACGTGATTATTGGTAACAATATAGCCATCACTTGAAATAATTACTCCAGAACCTGAGGCTATTTGTGTTCTGTTTTCTCTACTTCCATTAGGTCCCCAGAAAAAATCAAGAAGTGGGTCTGACTGATAAATTTGACCATATTCACTTTTTATATGTACAACAGTATTTACTGTTTTTTCTGCTGCAACTGTGAAGTCTAGATTCATGAATGAATTGGAATTATTAGTTAAAGAAAAAGACGATTCCTTTTCAGGAATTTTTTCAACTTCAATTTCTTGAACAATATTCGATTTTTTCTTTTCGTCTGGTTTTATATTTAAAACAGAAAAAGCAATTCCACCAATAATAAACCCCAATAGCAGTACTAAAATTTTATTTTTCATGACTTTATTTTTTATTAAAATTAGTTGTCATTTTTTATTTTAATTGCTTTAGAGCTGTTAATTATTGTTAAGCATATTTTTCCTTACTTTTGAAATAAATGATGGTAAAATTTAATAAATATCAAGGGACTGGAAACGATTTTGTAATAATTGATTTAACCAAGGATGATTTTAAATTTTCTAAAAATCAAATAAAGAAAATTTGCGATAGAAAGTATGGAATAGGTGCAGATGGGTTAATATTAATTTCTAAGCACAATAATGTTAGTTTTGAAATGAATTTTTTCAATCCCGATGGGACTACTAGCTTTTGCGGTAATGGTAGTAGATGCGCTGTACTATATTGTTTTCATCAAGGAATTATCCAAACAAATTGCTCCTTTTTAACAACCGATGGTATTCATCAAGCTCAAATTTTAGAAGATGAAAATATTAAAATAAGTATTAATAGCCCTATTTTAGTAGATAAACTTACAAATGGAGATTTTGAAGTCAATACCGGTTCTCCACACTACATTCAGATCGCTAACACTCTGGATAATATTGATTTTGTCAACCATTGTAAGTCTATAAGAAATAATGATATTTACTATGAAAATGGCATAAATGTTAACTTGGTTAAAATAGAAAACAATCTTTTGAATATGAGGACTTATGAAAGAGGGGTAGAGGATGAAACGCTTTCTTGTGGTTCTGGGGTAACTGCTGCCGCCTTAGCAATAGCTTTTGAAAATAAAATCGATATAGCAGTTCAAGTTAAAACTAGAGGTGGAGAATTAAAAGTTGATTTCACAAGAAAAGACTACAACTTTGATAATGTTTATCTAACAGGGCCCGCTAAGTTTGTTTTTAGTGGTGATTTTAATTTGTAATTTTTTTAGATAAAATAGAAATAAAATGACAAAAAATATTTCTTTAAGAAGACCAAAATTATTGGATTTAGACCAGCTTTTTTTATGGGAAAACAATTTAGACAATTCTCTTTTTTCTGACAATCCTATTTTTTATACCAATGATCAACTTAAAGATTTCTTAAGTTCTCACCAGGATATTTTTTTAGATACCCAAATAAGGTATATTATAGATTTGAGTGGATCACCAATTGGGTGTATTGATTTATTTGATTACGACATGATTAACTCTAGAGCTGGAGTAGGTGTTTTTATAGATGAGAAATTTAGAAATTCAGGATTGGGTTTTAAAGCATTGTCTCTACTTAAAACTATTTCCCTTAAAGATTATTTGATCTCAAATTTATACGCCAATATATTGTCTACTAATAAAGTTAGTATTCAACTTTTTGAGAAAGCTGGATTTAATAAAAATGGGGTAAAACAAAATTGGATTAGAACAGAAAACTCAATGGAAGATGTTTTCTTTTATCAGTGTTTTCTTGAAAGCTAGTTGTCGTTTGAGAACGGAGATATTATTATGAATGTTTTAAGATTTTTTTCTACCTTCTTCTTCTTCCGCCGCTTCCGCCGCTGTTTCCTCTAAAAGAATTTCTATCTCTACTGTTACCTCTATCTCTGCTTCTTCCTCTATCTCTATCTCTGCTTCTTCCTCTATCTCTTGATTTAGATCCTTCGTTAGATGCAATCTCCACTAAAAAAGTTTTTCCGTCGTATTCTTTATCTTTTAAATTTTCTAAAATTTCATCTGATAATTTCTTTTCTACTTCAAAGAATGAAAAATCATTAAAAAGATCAAGTGCACCAATAGACTTAGATTCAATACTAGTATTAGAACAAATTAACCTTAATAGCCCACCCTTATTTAACCCTTTATTAAGACCTAGGTTAATGAAGAATCTTTGGTGATCATCACTGCTAACTTTAGGGCCTCTAGTCCCTTTATCTTTAGCAATATCTCTAGAATTTTCGTAGTATTTTAAAAGCTGATTAAACTCAATGCCAATCATTCTTTTTATTAATTCTTCTTTGGAATACTCTTCAAAGCTTTTACTAATAGAAGGAATTAAATCTGCAATTTCGTCTGAGTTAATTTCAACACTTTTAATTTTCTCTACATATCCAACTAATTGTTGCTCACAAATTTCTTTTCCAGAAGGTAATTTTCCTTCATCAAATTTTATTTTGATCTTTTTTTCAATTTGGAAGACCTTGTTTTGATCTTTACTAGATACAATAGCAATTGATACACCTTTCTTTCCAGCTCTTGCGGTTCGACCACTTCGATGAGTGTAACTTTCTACTTCGTCAGGTAAATGATAATTAATAACATGAGATATATCGTTGACATCTATTCCTCTTGCGGCAACATCCGTAGCAACCAATATTTGTAGAGTTTTATCTCTAAATTTATCCATTGCTTTATCTCTCTGCATTTGAGACAAATCACCATGAAGTGGCGCAGCATTATAACCTTCTTTTAAAAGTTTATCTGCTACATCTTGAGTAGTTCTTCTTGTTCTGCAAAATATTAACCCATAAATATTAGGATTGAAATCTAAAATTCTTTTAACCGCCTTATATCTATCTCTTTCAGGAACATTGTAGTATACGTGGTGTATATTTTTAGCTCCAACATTTTTACTACCTACAGTAATCTCCATGGGATTGTTCATGTAAGATTTAGATATTTTTTCAACATCTCTTGGCATGGTAGCGGAAAATAGCCAGGTTGATTTTTCGTCTGGAGTATGACTTAGTATTCCGTCAATATCTTCTTTGAAACCCATATTTAACATCTCGTCAGCTTCGTCCAAAACAACATAAGAAACATGATTTATTTTAATCATTTTTCTTTTCATCATATCCATTAATCTTCCTGGAGTTGCAACAACTATTTGAGCGCCAGATCTTATTTCTCTAGATTGTTTGTCCATGCTAGCTCCCCCGTAAATTGTTGCAATAGATAGACCTTTAACAAATTTTGAATAATCTTTAAAATCATTGGATATTTGGACACATAGTTCTCTAGTTGGTGCTATAACAAGTCCTTGTACAATTTTTTTGTTTACATCAATTTTATGAATCATAGGAAGACCAAAAGCTGCAGTTTTTCCAGTTCCAGTTTGGGCGAGTCCAATTAAGTCTCTATTTTCATTTACCAGTAAGGGAATAGATTCTTGCTGCACTGGGGTAGGAGTAGTAAAGCCTAGGGCTTCAATTCCTTTAAGTATATTAGGGTCGAGTGGTAATTCAGAAAACAGCATTTGGTTTTTTTTTCGCGAAGGTAATCTAATAAATCAACTAAAAGTAAAAAAAAAGTTAAACCTATAAGCCGGATTCTGTCTAGGTCCATCATTTATCTAGGCTAATTATCACTAATTAGCTCGAGCGACCTACCCTCCAAGTTGAGCGAGCAACTCTTCAACTACGTAACCTTGGTTTATTTGGTCTTTCAGCGCATGAGGTTTACCTTGCTAACGATGTCACCATCGTCACGGTGAGCTCTTACCTCACCTTTTCACCATTACCATTTCTGGCTGTTTTTTTTCTGTGGCACTAGCTGTGTTTAAAAAAAACCCTTCCCGTTAGGAAGCATGCTGCTCTTTGCTGTCCGGACTTTCCTCTTGCAATGCAAGCGATGAACCAGTTTAACTTTTTTGTAAATTTATAATTCTACACTGAACATTACAAAAATTAAATAAAAAGTTTATAAGATTTTCTCATCTACCTTAGAATAATTTCAACAGAAATAGCTTTATGATCTGAAAGTTCACTTTGATGTGTTTTAAAATTGAAAGAATCTAGATTCTTATCATGCCATATATAATCAATTCTTAAAAATGGTAATTTACCTATATAGGTTCCCCCAATTCCAAAACCAGACTTTGTAAAAGAATCTGTGAAAAGGTTACTAAACTGATTATAGGCATAGGAAATAGGAGTATCATTTAAATCACTACACAAAATTCTTTTATATGGGCTATTTTTTAATGCAGGAATCAATTCAATTATCTGTTGGGCTCTTTTTGCGAATCCTGTCTTAAGTCTATTATAAATATCTTGTTTAGGAATTTTTTGGTTTGGCCACAATGGACTTCCTTTGCCACCAATAATTTTATAGTCAGAGTTATTAAACCTAATGGATCCTAAGTGGGTGTTATATATTCTTAGTGTATCGCTTTCACAAACTATATCTGTCCACATACAATGATTTGAATGGTCATTTTTAAATTCTAAATCTCCTTTGTTGATAATTGGAAATTTGCTAAAAGTTGCCAATCCAAATAAGGAGTTCTTATTGCTTTCATCAGTAAAGCTTTCGTGGTAATATTCCATACCTAACTCCTTTAGAATTATTTCACGAGTAATAAACTCTTTTTTATTGTCGTAATAATACTCCTGAAAGCAAACTATATCTGGCTCCTGTTTTTTTATTAACTGAATTATTTTGCTTTTTATTTCCTCATTATTGGTCCAATTATATAAGTCAAATAACCGAACATTAAAGCTCATTACTTTTATTTTTTCATTATTGGAAATGCTTTCATGTTTTTTAGGATTTATTTGTAAAAACCTACTGTGGTGATACATTCCTATAATTAATACAATCAAAGTTGGAAAGAAAAATATATTTCTTTTAAAGAACCAAACTAAAAATAAAATCAAGTTGATTGAAAATATTATTGGATAGGCCAGCCCTAATAAAGCAATACCTGAATTTTTAGTTGGATCAGACAAGAAAGCTAGATAGCTAAAGAATAATAAAAAGTTAAAAAATATAGTCAAGTAAGCAAATATCTTGCCCCTCCAGCTCATTTTTTTTACACCAAAATTAAATATGCTTACTGGCATCGAATAAATAATCTTTTTCTTCTTTGGTTAGACTCTCGTAGCCTGACAATTTAATTTTATCTAAAATGTCGTCCACCTTTTCTTGTCTAGATTTAGAATTTGGTGAAGTTGATTTTTTTTCTTCTTTTTTCTTTTTGTAAACAATTTTTATTTTTCGTTTATTTCCAAGTCCTTTCATTTTATTTAAAAAATCATCAAACCAATAAGAAATATCTTTTCCTTTCTTAAAATTTGTCACATAAATATATCCCCAAAATGCTCCACCTAAATGTGCAAAATGAGCTATACCATCTGAATTTGAAAGTCCAACAATATCAAAAGCAACCCAAATCATAGCAAGATATTTCATCTTAATTTTGATTATTCCAAATAACATTACTTCAAAATTTGGTGTGTAGGTAGCTAATCCCACAAAAACAGCCATTACCGCAGCTGATGCTCCCAACATTGGAATATCTCCCATATCTCTAAAAAAAGGAAATAAGTTGTGGGTAATTAGATATAAGATTGCCCCACAGAAACCACCAATTATATAAGTGCTAAGAGCAGATTTTTTACCTAAAAGATCTTCGTACATTCTTGCAGTAAAAAAATAAATTAACATATTATTGAAAATATGCCAGAATGAACCGTGAAGAAACATGTAAGTTAAAATTGTCCAAGGCCTTTTAAGAAATACAATTGGAGAGGAATTGAAACTAAAATAATCGTCTATATTGTTAATTCCATCTGGATTCCACTTCATTAAAACAAAAACGTTTCCCAAAATTAAGAATAGTGCATAAACTAAAACATTTATGTAAATTATTTTGATAGATACACCACCCGATTTAAATTGATATTTTAATTGATTTAATAAATTCATTAAAAAAAGCTATTTCTATTTTTCCCCCAGTATAAGACAATAATAATTCCAATTAATCCACCACCTAAATGTGCAAAGTGTGCAACGTTGTCGCTAGGATTGTCAGATAGACCAAGATAAAGCTCTAAAGCTGCGTATCCAATAACAAAATATTTTGCTTTTATTGGAATAGGTGGGAAAAGTAACATGAGTTCAGTATTTGGAAATAAATAGCCAAAAGCAGCTAAAAGTCCAAAAACTGCACCGGAAGCACCTAACATCGCAGTATTCATTTTGACTATAAGAGGAACCAAAGTGTCATTACCACTTAGATCAAGACCGTATTCATTTATATAATATAGAGTATCTCGTTTCTTTTCATAAACTAAGTCATTGAATATATTATAACCATTTTCTTTAACGATATACCATTGTTCATTGGAGATATAGTCTTTAAGCGCTGAAATTTCAATTTGTATGACAATTTGATGAAGAATTGCTGCACCAAATGCACATGCTATATAATAACCTAAAAACTTTTTAGGTCCCCAAACTCTTTCTAATTGTGTTCCAAAAATAACTACTGCAAACATATTAAAAAAGATATGTCCAATGCTTTCGGGTGAATGCATGAAAAAGTGAGTGGCCAATTGCCAAGGTTCGAAACCTTCGGAAACAAATGGGTATAAACTTAACCCCCCCATAAAGATTGGAAAAGTTAGTTGAGCAACAAAAAATAATATATTAATGATTAATATATTCTTTACAACAGGGCTAATATTTTTTAGGATGTTACCGAACATTAATTAAATTTCTTAATTATTTCCTCTTGATTTATTTCTTTAACAATTGAAAGTCCTTTGCTATTATGTAAAGGAGACTTACATGAAAAAAGGCAATCTGTTAAATGAGCCATTTCTTTGCTATTCATGGAAGATAGTCTACTATGCGCATAATTTTTTGATAAATTCCAAGCTATTTTGTCGTAAGGTTTTTTAAATTCATCGTTGCTGTTTTTAATGTTTTCCAAACAATCTTCAACAAACTTTTTACCATCTATAATTTTAGAGTCATTTGGGAAACTATTTATAACAATACAATTTTTGCCAAATTGATCTATTTCAACACCTAATCTCTCTAATTCTTCTTTTATTTCCATACACAAAACAAAATCACTTGGGTTTAAATCTATTTTAATTGGATGAAGTAACTTTTGTGACAACACCTCTGCATTATTATACATTTCTTTAAGTTCTTCAAATTTTATTTGTTGGTGTGCTCTGAAGATATCAATTATTAAAAGGCCATTTTTCTTAACTGCTACAATGTATCGTTTATTAAATTGTAAAAATAGGTTAGAACTTTGTAGTTGGTGACTTTGTTCTTGAAAATTTTCAGAGATTTCAAATTCTTTTTGAAAATTGTCTTTAAGTAAATCAATGTTTCCACTTACTTGAGACTGTTTTTCTTTCAAAAAGGGATTGTAATTAGCATCTACTTTAATAGATGGTATTTTAATAGATTCTCCAGGCTTTAAAGGAGGAAAGTCAAATGAGTTTTCAGGGTTAAAATCTATTGAAGGAGCAATATTGTTTTTACTTAAGGAGCTTCTTACACTTGATTTCACTAGTTCATAAACAGCTCTTTCATCCTCAAATTTTATTTCGGTTTTACTGGGATGAATATTAACATCAATTGTATCCAAAGGAACAGTTAGGTAAATAAAATAGGAGGGAAAAGAATCATTCCCGATTAAATCTTTAAATACAACTTTAACAGCATGATTAATAGAATTGTTTCTAATAAATCTATTGTTAATGAATAAAAACTGCTCTCCTCTTGTTCTTTTTGAAAATTCTGGTTTTAAAACAAATCCACTTATTTTAGTTATGCTAGTTTCCTCATCCACAGGAACCAATCTTTCGTTGTATTTCTTGCCAAATATTGAAACTATCCTTTGCCTTGTGTTAGTAATTGGCAAATCAAATACCACATTATTATTATGGTGCATTGTGAAATGAATTTCTGGATGTGTTAGAGCGACTCTATGAAATTCATCTATAATATGTTTGGTTTCTACTCCCTTAGATTTTAAAAAATTTCTTCTTGCAGGAACATTGAAAAATAAATTCCTCATGGAGATGCTGCTTCCATTAGAAAAAGCACATGGTTCAGATAATACCACTTTAGAAGCTTCAATTTTAACTTGATGCCCAATGTCGCTTTTTATTCTTTTAGTCTTAAGCTCTACTTGGGATACAGCTGCAATACTTGACAATGCCTCTCCTCTAAACCCTTTTGAAGAAATTGAAAATAAATCATCGGTGCTTTTAATCTTTGAGGTTGCATGCTTTTTAAAGCAAATTTCTGCATCTTTTTGGGACATACCAATGCCATTGTCAATGACTTGGACCAAACTAGCACCAGCATCTTTAACAATTAACTGAATTTTTGTGCTTTGTGCATCAATTGCGTTCTCTAAAAGTTCTTTGACTGCAGATGCAGGTCTTTGTATTACTTCTCCCGCGGCAATTTGGTTAGCAACATGTTCTGAAAGTAACTCTATCATTTTATTTGGAGGTGGTATTAGTTAGAATTTCTAAAACTTCGTCTATCTGCGAATAAATAAATACAAATCCGAAAATTAAAATCGAAAAAATTATAACCATTCTTATGGTTTCCCAATTCTGATTCCATTTTTTATACTCATTTTTTTTAGTAAATGAGCTTTTAATTCTTTGAGAATAATTATCAGTTTCTTCCAAAGCCATAGCCTTTTCTACCTTTTCTTTTCTTACATCATAATATCTTGCGGGAAAGTCAAAAGTTTTATGCTGAGGAAGTTTGAAAAATCTTGATTTTAAAAATGGCTTTTG